>Ga0268299_1000243_pt1 | contig 206795 bp, 179 predicted proteins | sample NOBtaG_FD_193484 | JGI IMG/M metagenome (GOLD analysis project Ga0268299, IMG submission 193484) | Activated sludge microbial communities from bioreactor in Nijmegen, Gelderland, Netherland - NOB reactor | ecosystem: Engineered > Bioreactor > Aerobic > Activated sludge | place: Netherlands... | reverse complement strand
CTGGTGAAAGCTGCCGCGCGGCACCTCAGCAGCGTGCAAAGGCAGCCCGAGCGGATCAAGAGCTACTTCCAGCATGAGCCGGTGCGATATGCGGCTTGAGTTCAATAGTTCGCTGCCGGGTCAATAAGCCGGCGCTTGTTGGGCGCGCGTAATTGTCTGGCCCTAGTCTTTGGGGGTCAGTAGTGTTGGTCCTGACGGTCTCGGCGCTCGGTCGAGGCGCTTGTTTGAAGAGAGACCACCTGCGATGCCGGAACACACCGAGTGGCTGACCTCGATAGCCCGCGACCAGACCGCGCCTTTCGCCGTTCGCGCCCCCGCCTTTCGCGTCAGTATGGCTGCAGCACTCGCCTGCATCCGCCATGCAGTTGTCCGTCTCGCCTGCAGCGTTCCCGGCCACCGACCCCGGCTTCGCCGCCCTGCATGTCCCTGCCCTTCTCGCATCTGCCGACGACCTAGTCAGCCGCATCCGCCTGTGCTTCGGCCTGTCCCGTGACGCCTTCGACGCCGAGGTTCAGCCGCTGCTGCAGCGCTATGCCAGCTACGTCCATCTCCTGCCCGCCACCGCCGACAACTACTTCAGCTCACCTGCCGGTCTGCTGAGCCTGGGGCTGGAGGTCGCGTTCTACAGCCTGCAAGGCACCGACGCGCACATCTTCTCCGGACGGTCGACGATTTCGGCGCGCCGCCAGCTTGAACCGCGCTGGCGCCTGGCCACCTTCATCGGTGGCCTGTGCTGCGAACTGCACCGGGTGCTCAGCCACCTGATCGTGACCGACGAGGCGGGTGGCGAGTGGCCGCAGTTCCTCGTCCCCCTGGGCGACTGGCTGGCATCGCGGAGCGCCTCTCGATACTTCGTTCGCTGGCGGCCGAACGCGACCGAGTCGCGCGGCCTGGGCGTGTTCGCGCTGCCCCTGGTCGTCCCGGGAGCCACGCTCCAGTACCTGGCGCAGGACAACAGTGTCATCGTCCCGCACCTCCTGTCCAGCATCAGCGGGCAGCCGGTCTACCGTGACCACAACGTCCTCGACGCTCTGGTCCGCCGCTCGCTTGCGCTGGTGATCGACCGGAACCTGCAGGCCAACGCTGATCGCTACGGCGTGCCGCAGTTCGGCTCGCACCTCGAGCGCTACCTGGTCGACGCGATGCGCCGGCTGGCGTCCGGCAATCCCAGCTGGTTTCCGAATCGGGAAAAGTCGCGGTCCTGGCTGGGGCCCGACGGGCTGTTCCTGCTGTGGCCGCAGGCGGCCCACGATGTTCAGGCGCTGCTGGAGGCCGATCAGTTGGCCGGCATCCCCAAGGCGCCTGAGACGATGCTCGACCTGCTGCTGGAGGCCGGAGTCTTCGTGCGGCAGCCGGACGGCGCCTCGACCTGGTTCGTCCTGCCGCCGGAGTTGAAGACCGCCGCGGAGGCGGTGAAGCTGGCATCGCCGGCGATCCTGCTGCATGGCGTCACGCAGCCGGCCGAGCCACTGGCCATCTCGTTGGTCTGCCCACCTGGCGCCGCGCGGACCACCCAGAAGGCGCCAACGACTGCACCAGCGCCAGCCCCCGCACCGCCGCCCGGCACCCAGTTCTCATTGCTCGACGCCACCGAGGTGGCCATATTACGGGCAGCTCGCACATCCCCGCCGCCGCCGGTGTCACAGACCCCGGCACCGCCCCCTGCTGTCGTTGCCGACCTGGCAGTCCCGTCGCCGCCCCCTCCGCCCTCCCCGCCGCCGGCCGCGGCGCCGACCTTCAAGCTGAACGCACCCATGCGCCTGAACCCGGCCGTGCGCGATGCCCTCGCAGCCATCGTCGGCACCCTCAACGGGCCCGGCAGCGCAGCAGCCGCCTCACCCATCGCGGCCGGCCTGTTCGTGCCGCTGGCTGAACTGGAGGTCCATGGCGTGCAGCCTGCGCTGGCGAGTCGGGCGCTGGCCGATGTCGGCCTGCTGGTGCATGCCAGGCGGGATGGCCCGGCCACCGTCACGGCCGACTTCCGCGGCGAGCCGACCATTGGGCTGGTCATTGCCCCAGCCTGCATCGATGGTTTCGACCTTGCCGCCTTCGAGCCGGCCGCGCACGAGGAACGCTGACATGCTGATGCGCCGCTATGAGATGCCCTGGCGGCGCGCCTACGAGGGGTAATCGTATCTTTCCAGCAAATTGACACGGTGGCCGCTGACCAGGCCGTCGCCTGCCCGATGCGGCGCCCGGGCAGGTAGGGATTCGCGCCCCGCCCGACCCAGGTAGATTGGCGGTTTCGACTGCCCGAAGGGTGTCACCGTGTCCTTCGCCAAGCGCTTCATCGGCGCGGAGAACCTGCCGACCAGGCTGGCGGAGTTCGACGTCCAGCAATCGTTCTGCCTGAGCGCGGACGACATCGCCGCGGTCGCTGAGCGGTTCCGCCACGATCGCCGGGTTGCGGCCGCCATCCAGATGCTGTTCCTGCGGGCCAGCGGTCGCCCGATGGATCGGTTTGCGTCGGTTCCCAAGACGCTGCTGCGTTCCGTGTGCGAGGCGTTTCAGGCCTCGGCTGTGAGCATCGCCAGCCTGCGGTCCCTCTATGCTCGCCGCCAAACTCTGTACGAACACCAGGCATGGGCTCGCACCTACCTCGGCCTGCGGGACCTGGATGCGGCAGGTGTCGACCAACTTCAAAAGGTCCTGGCGATCTCCGCGCTCGAGGCCGCGCATCCCGACGACCTCGCCGAAACCGCCCGCATGTGGCTGTACGAACGGCGCATCGTCATCCCCGGCCCGCGCCGCTTGGCGGACTTGGCGCGCGAGGCCTTCGACGCCACCGAGGCGGCCATGGCAGCCACGATCGAGGCCGGCATCGGCAAGGCCGCACTCGGCAAGGCGATCGACTGGTGCTATGCGCCACAACCAGGGCACGCCGGCAGCCGGCTTGAATGGCTCAAGACGCCGCCCAAGCGCCACTCGCCGAGCACGATGGCCGAGACGCTGGAGAAGATCCGGGCGTTGAAGGAACTGGGCGTGCACGCCTGGCCCCTGGACGCCGTCGCCCTGAGCAAGCAGCAGGCCTACGCCGCCCATGTCCAGATGCGGCGTCCGTCGATGACCGCACGCATCGAGCGGCAGCGCCAGACCGTTGAGATCACCTGCTTCCTGCGCGTCACATTGTTGGAGCTGACCGACATGGCGCTGTTGCAGGCTTCGCGTCGCAGCCAAGACCTGTTCCGCCGCGCCGCCGAGCGTGTCGAGCAGGGACGCTCGCGCAGCAGCGGCGCGATGCTTCAGCAGGCCCTCAAAGCCAGGTCGGTGCTCCACGACGAGTCCAAGCCATGGCGTGATCGCGTGCTCGACGCCCGCGCCTTGCTGGACGACATCGGCGAGGCTGGCACCAGCACGTTCGCGTCCCAGGTCCGTAGGGCGCTGGCCGAGGACAACCGGCGCGTTCATGCCCACTTGGCAGGCCTTCGCGACATCGAGTTTGCCGGTGCGGCAGGCGATCCCGGCCACGACCAATGGCAAGCCTGGCAGCGTCTGCAGGCGCACGGCACCAAGGAAGTCCCGCAGGACTTTGAGCTGCCGCCGGTGGGCGCCGCATGGAACACGATCGTCAGCGACCTGGATCCTCAGTCTCGGTACCGGGCATTCGAGGCCAGCACGATGATGGCGCTGCGCAAGAGCCTGCGCCGTGGTAGCGCTTGGGTGAACCACTCGATCAGCTTCCGCGCCCGCGAGTCAATGCTGCTGGCGGACGCCGACTGGAGCAGTTCCAAGGAATTGCACCATCAGATTCTCGGTCTGCCCAACCAGGCCATGGCGTTTCTGGAGCCGATCCTGGCGGGTGTGTCCGTCGGCCTGGCGGCACTGGCCGAGGCAGCCAGCCGTGGCCAGGTCGAGATCGGCGCCGACAAGCTCCTACATCTGCCGCCGATCCGCCCGTTGGACGAGGAAGTGGAGCCGCGCAAGACCCGGGAGGCAGTCTTCAAGCACATCGGCTCCGTCCAGTTGCCAGACCTGCTGCTGGAAGTCGACGCCGCCACCCACTTCAGCGAGGCGCTGCTGGCCCGCCGTCCGTCGTCGAGCAACGAACTGCTGGCCATCTACGGCGCGCTCCTGGCCCATGGCACCGATCTTGACGCCAAGGGCGTGGGCTCGATGATCCCCGGCATCGATGCGGCGCACATCTCCACGGCGATGCGGGCCGTCGAGCTGAGCGGCAGGCTGCGCCGGGCCAACGAACGGGTGTCGGAGTACCAGAACGCGCTGCCGATCGCGACACTCTGGGGCGACGGCACCAAGGGCTCGGCCGACATGCTGGCCATGGACGCCAGCCGCCACCTGTGGACGGCCCGGGTGGACCCGCGCCGACGCACTTATGCCGCGGGGCTGTACACCCACGTCCGCGACCGCTGGGGCTTGTTCTACGACCAACCCATCGTGCTGAACGAACGGCAGGCAGGCGTGGCCGTCGAGGGCGTCGAACAGCACAACCGAGCCGAAGACCGGATTCGCATCTCCCTGCTGGCCGTCGATACCCACGGCGTCACGAACGTGGCAATGGCCATCGCCAAGCTCTTGGGCTTCGACCTGTGCCCACGGCTGCGCGATCTGCGTGAGCGAAAGCTGTTCGTGCCCAGGGGGTGGCCTGTGCCGGAGAGCCTGGAGGGCGTCATCGTGCGCCGGGTGTCGGTCAAGGCGATCGAGCGCGGCTGGGACGACCTGGTGCGCCTGACGGCGTCGATTCGGGCAGGCAAGGTGTCTGCGGCACATGCCCTCCACCGGCTGGGGTCGGCCGCCGTCGGCGATCCGTTGCACCGCGCTGCGGAACACCTCGGGCGCTTGCTGCGAACGCTGTTTCTGTGCGACTACCTGGCCATCCCGGACTATCGGCGCGAGATCCACACGTTGCTCAACCGGGGCGAGTCGGTGCACCAGCTGCAGCGCGCCATTCATGGCGGCCAGGTGGCCCCTGAGCGTGGCCGCCGGCGGCAGGAGATGGCGGCCATCTCGGGCGCGCACGCGCTGCTGACCAACATCGTCCTGGCCTGGAACACGAGTCGCATGAACGACGTCGTGGGACGGCTCAATCGTGACGGCGTCGGGATCGAGGAGGACTGGCTGCGGCGGATCGGGCCGGCGCACTTCTCGCACATCAATTTCCGGGGGACGTTCCGGTTCAACGTGGAGCGGTACGCGGACGTGCTGGTCGAGCGCGCAGTCGCTCGGGGCGCGGCCAAGCCAGGCCAGTGATGTCCCCGGCCATGTGCCTGAGGCGGGCATGTCGGCAATGAGTTGCTCAGCTGACCTTCAGTTGCGACCGCTCACGGGCGGCCAACGACCCAAAGGAGCCTGTGGCGGCTTTCTGGCCGACTGGCAGGTCCACCCAGCAAGCTGCCGGTCGGCCAACGCCGCGCGAGAGCGATGTTCGTAAGCAGCGGCCGTTCGCGAGGGCCTGGCGTTGGCACGGGACGATCTCGATGTCGACCGGCAGCCTTCCAAATGTGCGAGCTGGCGCTCGCCAAGAGTCGAGTGATCCCATCTTGACGCTGGATCAGTCATGAACGCATTGCCGCTCGCGGCGAAACCTGCGAAGGGAAACACGCTCAAGGCAGCGAGAGCGGCGGTGCGGAGTCGGCGGGTAGATTGCATGTTCAGTCCTTCGATGCGGGGGTGGGTGCCGCCGGCGCACGATCGCGCGCCGTGCCGGCATCGAAAAGGACTGCAGGAACCGCGTTCCAACAGCCGCTGAACGGGAACATGACGGCTGCGTCATGTTCGCCGCGGGCGAGCCGTGCTCGCAACGGAATGAATCAGTGCGCGCCGCGGATGTGGCGGTGCGGAGGCGACGAGGTCGACTGGGCTGCGGCGGTGTCGAGTTCGTTCAGGATGCCGCACTGCTCGATTGCGTGCGGCGTGCCGCACCTCGCGCGCAGAGCCTTCAGATCCTTCTGCAGCGTCCGCAGTTCGCGGATGCGGTGGGTGACGTGCCCGATGTGCTCGTCGAGCAGTGCGTTGACCTCGCCGCAGTCCTGCGAGGGCGCATCGCGCAGCCGCAGCAGCGTCCGGATCTCGTCCAGCGTCATGTCCAGGTTGCGGCAATGGCGAATGAACGCGAGCCGCTCCGCATGGGCAGCCGTGTACACACGGTAGTTGTTGTCGGCGCGCTGCGCCGCAGGAATTAGGCCCTCGCGCTCGTAGAAGCGGATGGTCTCGACCGCGGTGCCGGTCGATTCGGCCAGGTCGCCGATGCGCATCGTCTTTTCCGTGGTGTATCGAGGGCCTTGACTCTACACCGACTTCAGGGTTTTCAATGGAGGCCATGAGTCAAGGAACGCACCCGTGAGCACCACCCACACCCACGCCGATACCCACGCCTCGCCCGCCGCGGGCAGCAAGCCCTCAGACGCCTGTTGCGCTCGCGATGGGCACGCCGGCGCCGCGCCGGTGCCGCCGGACGCGGCCGCGCCTGCCGGCTGGGCCCGGTTCCGTGTGCCGACGATGGACTGCGCCAGCGAGGAGTCGGAGATCCGGCGCGCGGTCGAGCACATCACCGACATTCGTGCCATGACCTTCCAACTCGGGCAGCGGACACTGGCCATTGACGCGCCTGCCTCTTCCGTCGAACAGGCCGTTGCCGCAATCCGCAAGGCCGGCTTCGATCCGCAACCAGTGCCGGAGAAGGGCGTCGCCACGACGAGCGACGCTGGAGAAGCGTCAGACGACCATGACCACCGCGCGGGGTCGGAAGGCACGTGGCGGCTCGGCGGCGCCCTGCTGCTGGCTATCGGTGCTGAGGTGCTCGGCTTCTTCGCCCCGGACACCCAGGTATGGAAAGGCGCGGGCCTGGCCTTGGCGGCTGCGGCCATCTGGCTGGCCGGTTTCGACGTCTACAAGAAGGGTCTGACGGCGCTGCGCCATGGGCGGTTGAACATCAACGCCCTGATGACCGTGGCCGTCACGGGCGCGTTCGTCATCGGCCAGTGGCCCGAGGCGGCCATGGTGATGGCGCTGTACGCCATCGCCGAAGCGATCGAGGCGCGTGCGGTCGATCGCGCCCGCAACGCGATCAAGGGCCTGCTGGCCATGGCGCCCGAGGAAGCCTCGGTGCGGCAGGCCGATGGCAGCTGGGCGACCGTGCCGGTCGCATCGGTGGCGCTGGGCGCCATCGCGCGGGTGCGGCCCGGCGAGCGTGTGCCGATGGACGGCGTGGTCTCGGCCGGGAGTTCGAGCGTCAACCAGGCGCCGGTGACCGGCGAGAGCATCCCGGTGGACAAGGCGGTCGGCGACCCGGTGTTCGCCGGGACGATCAACGAGACCGGCACCTTCGAGTTCGAGGTCAACGCGCTGGCGTCGAACTCGACGCTCGCGCGCATCATCCACGCGGTGGAGGTAGCGCAGGGCACGCGCGCACCCACGCAGGGCTTCGTCGACCGCTTCGCCGCCGTCTACACGCCGGCGGTCTTCGTCATCGCACTGGCCGTGGCGCTGCTCGGTCCCTGGCTGCTCGGCTGGACCTGGATGCAGGCCGTCTACAAGGCGCTGGTGCTGCTGGTCATCGCCTGCCCCTGCGCGCTGGTGATCTCGACCCCGGTGACGATCGTCAGCGGCCTGGCGGCCGCCGCGCGCCGCGGCATTCTGATCAAGGGCGGCATCTATCTGGAAGAGGCGCGCAAGCTCAAGGCCATCGCGTTGGACAAGACTGGCACGATCACCGAGGGCAAGCCCAAGCTGGTGGCCTGGGAGGTGCTCGGTCCGGGGACCGATGCTGCCGCCGCCGAGCACATCGCCGCGGCGCTGGCGGGGCACTCCGACCATCCGGTCTCGCGCGCCATTGCCGCCGGCTTGGCGCCCAACAGTGTTGAGGCGAAAGACTTCAAGGCCATCGCCGGTCGCGGTGTCCAGGCCGACATCAGCGGCACCGTCTACGTGCTGGGCAACCACCGGCTGATCGAGGAGCGTGGCCAGTGCTCGCCGGCTCTCGAAGCCACGTTGCGCACGCATGAAGAGGCGGGCCGCACCGTCAGCCTGCTGGCTTCCGATGCGGGCCCCATCGCCTTGTTCGCTGTCGCCGACACGATCAAGGCCTCGTCGCGTGAAGCGGTCGCGTCGCTGAAGGCCCTGGGCATCACACCGGTGATGCTGACCGGCGACAACCAGGCCACGGCGACGGCCATCGCGCACGAGGCCGGCATTGACGAAGCGCGCGGGAACCTGCTGCCAGAGGACAAGCTCGAAGCGATCAAGGCGCTGCAGGCGAAACATGGCCTGACCGCGATGACCGGCGACGGCATCAACGATGCACCGGCACTGGCGCAGGCCGACATCGGCGTGGCGATGGGAGCCGCCGGCACCGACACCGCGATGGAAGCGGCGGACGTGGTTGTGATGAACGACGATCTGCGCCGCATTGCCGAGACCGTGCGCCTGTCGCGGTCCACGCACGCGGTGTTGTGGCAGAACATCACGCTGGCGCTGGGCATCAAGGCGGTGTTCCTCGTGCTCGCGGTGTTCGGCAACGCGTCGATGTGGATGGCGGTGTTCGCCGACATGGGGGCGAGCCTGTTGGTCGTGGTGAACGGCCTGCGGCTGCTGGGAAAAGGGGAGGGCAAGTGATGACGACACCCGGATCAGGGCGGATCGAAGGCTTCGAGTCCCCGATGTCCGAGGCAGCCCGTCGCGCAGCGAGGACCGCTTCGCACGGCCGCTGGTGGCTGCTGATGGGCGTCGCCGCTTTGCTTCTCGTGCTGGATCAGGGCGTCAAGTGGGTGGTCGCCGCGAACCTGCCTCTGGGCGAAGGCAACACCGTCACCGCCTGGTTCAATCTTGTGCATGTCCTCAACCCCGGTGCCTCGTTCTCGTTTCTCGCCGACGCGGGCGGCTGGCAGCGCCACGCGTTGACCGCGGTCGGCGTCGCCGTCAGCGTGGCGCTCGCCGTGCTGCTGTGGCGCGGCGTTCGCAGCCGACTCGAAACGGCCGCCTACGTCGGGCTGATCGGTGGTGCTCTGGGCAACGTTGTCGACCGCCTGCGTATCGGCGCCGTCGTCGACTACCTCGATCTGCATTGGCGCGGCATGCACTGGCCCGCATTCAATCTGGCGGACATCTTCATCGTCGGCAGCGCGGCGCTGCTCATGCTGGCCTCGTTCGGGCCGAGGGCCGACTCGAGCGCGGCCGACCGAGGAGGCGCGGCGTGAGGCCGCAAGCGCCCCGCACGGTTCTCCCGACGAGAATGACGACGATGAGCTTTGCAATTCGGAAACGTGTGTTGGCCCGCTGCCTCGCCGCGCTGCTGGCTGTGGGTGCGGCATCGGCGGTCCATGCGCAGGTGACCGTCGAAGGAGCCTGGGCGCGCACCACCGTGCCGAACCAGTCGGCCACTGGCGCCTTCATGCGGCTGACCGCACACAAGGATGTCGTGCTGACAGGCGCTAGTTCGCCGGTCGCCGACATCGTCGAAGTGCACGAGATGTGGATGGACAAGGGCATCATGCGGATGCGGCCCGCCGATCGCGTGCCCTTGAAAGCCGGCCAGACGATCGAGCTGAAGTCGGGTGGCCTACACGTCATGATGATGGACCTGAAGAAGCAGATCAAGGCAGGCGAGCGCGTGCCTCTGACGCTCGCGTTCACGGCGGCCGACGGCAGCGTGTCGACGGTCGAGGTGAACGCGACGGCCGCCTTCGCGCCACCGACACGATGAGCGAGGAACAGCCGGTCGCACAGCATGGCAACGGCCGGAACGCCACGTTCTGGATGCCGCTGTTCCTGGCCTGGCTGCTGGCGCTGCTGGCCACAGCCGGCGCGCTCTTCCTGGGCGAGGTGATGGGCAAGACGCCGTGCGTGCTCTGCTGGTACCAGCGCATCGCAATGTTCCCGCTGGTGCTGGTGCTGGGCATGGGCTTGTACGCGTCGGACGCGCGCAGCGTCCGCTATGCACTGCCGTTGGCCGGCGTGGGATGGGGCATCGCCGCCTACCACCTGCTTGTCTTCTGGGGCGTGGTGTCCGAAGGGCTGGTGCCGTGCGGCAAGGGGTCGTCCTGCGCGGACGCCGACGTTCAGGTGGCCGGCGCGGTGCCGATTCCTTTGCTGTCGCTCGCGGCGTTCACGGGGATCCTGGTTGCGTTGTGGATGGCAAGAGCGAGGGCAAGAACATGAACAGGAAGTGGATCGTGCTGGGCACCGTCGCGGCGGTGGTTCTGGCCTTCGTGGCGGGCGTCGTGGTCTTCACGAACCGCTCGAACCAGGAAGTGAAGCAGGCGGCGCAGACCTTCAGCGATGCGCTGGTCAGGCCGCATTCGCCGATCTTCGGCAATCCGGTGGCCAAGGTGACGATCGTCGAGTTCTTCGACCCGTCCTGCGAGACCTGCCGGGCCTTCTATCCGATCGTCAAGCGCATGGTCAACGCGAGCTTCGGGCAGGTCAGGCTGGTGGTTCGCTATGCCCCGCTGCACCACGGGTCCGACACGGCGGTCAAGATCCTCGAGGCGGCGCGGCAGCAGGGCAAGTATTGGGAGGCGCTCGAGCGCGCCCTGGCCGCGCAGCCGCAGTGGGCCGCGCATGATCGCCCGCAGCCGCAGATGATCTGGGATCTCATCGGTGACATCGGTCTCGACATGGCCAAGGCCAGGGCGGATGCCAATGGGCCGGCCGTCGACCAGGTGCTGCGGCAGGACATGGCCGACATGCAGGCTCTGAAGGTCGACCGGACGCCCGGTTTCTTCGTCAACGGCACGCCGTTGCGTGAGTTCGGCGAGGCGCAGTTGAAGGCGCTCGTCGAGCAGGAGCTCAAGAAGGCTGGCGCGCCCTGAGCAGTTGGTTGCAGCGCGTTCGTGTGAAGTTGCGGGGGTGACCCGATGCAATGGCACGGTGAGTTCGCGTTCGGCGACGTGTGGCTCGCGTTCCGCGGTGCGAGCGCGGACAACCGCTTCCATTCCCATGCCGCAGTGCAGTTCGTCGCGGGTGCGGCGATCACGATCGCCGACGAGTCTGGCCGCGAGCTTGCCGGCCCTGGCTGGGCTATTCGCTCGGGCGTGCGCCACTGTCTGCGACCAGCGCCTGCGCTGATGCTCGTGCTCGCCGATGCGCAGTCGCACCTGGCCCGAGGCATCCTCGCCGAGCTGGCCCCAGAGCCGATCGCTCCGTTGCCACCGGCACTCGTGGCCGAACTGACCGAGTCGCTGCACATTCGCGACCTCATGGTGCGTCTGCAGCAGCGCCTGCCGGGCGCCGGTACGCCGATCGACCCACGACTAGCGGCTGCGCTGCTGCACCTAGAGCGGCAGACCGCCGGAGACGCCGTTGCCGCGGCGTCGGCCGCCAGCGGGCTGTCGGCGTCGAGGCTGCGGGCCTTGTCCCAGGCCCAGTTCGGCGTGCCCTTCGGCAAGCTCGTGCTGTGGAAGAAGGTGCGCCTGGCGTGCCTCGCGATGGCGCGCGGCGCGAGCCTGGTCGACGCAGGGTTCGATGCCGGTTTTGCCGATCAGGCGCACCTGACGCGCACGATGGCCGACGTGATCGGGCTGACACCCGGCGAGGCTCGTTCGGCTGCGTCCTGAAGGCTTCGGCTCGCAGGCGAATTGTTCAAGACGAGTGCGGCGCTCGTTCGAACAATGCGGCCATCGTCAACGCCACGCCCGAAGCCGCCATGAAGCCCGCCGTCCGCATCGCCTACCAGTCCGCACTGTCGAACGCCACGGCCCACGAGGCAGGCGGCGACCTGAATGCCGCCTTCGCCGAACTCGAACGCGCCCACATCCTCGGCCAGCGGCACCTGTTACCGCACATCGTCACCCACCTGCGCATGCTGCGCATCGGCTGGAAGCGCCGCGACGCGCGCGAGCTGGTCGGTCAGGTCGTCCGTCTGGTCGCCACCGTGCCGGGCTGGTTGACGGGATGGGTGCCCAAGGGCAACCCCGGCGGCGCGAACGTCTCGGCGCTGAAGCCGGCACCGCTCCGGCCGGACCTGCAGGCGCTGCTCGCCGACTTCGTCGTCTGGCACGATGTCGCGTGGCGCGTCGTCGTTTACGGCATCGTCGCGGCGCTCGCGCTCGGCACGCTCGTGGTGATGGACAGCCGGCGCGCCGACGAAGCCGCCTCGATCGAACGCGACTGGCAGGCGCGCCCACCGCAGCCACTCGCCGACTTCGGCACGACGCGCACGCTGGAGGTCATCCCGGTGGTGAACTTCCGCGCCAGGCCGGGGTTGAAGTCCGAGGCCGGCGTTTCGTACCTCGTGAAGACCGACACTCAGACCATCCTGTTCGACCTCGGCTTCAACCGCCGCGATGAGCCGGTGTCGCCACTGCAGCACAACCTCGACGCGCTCGGCATCGACCGCAAGCAGCTCGACGCGGTGTTCCTGAGCCACGCGCACCGCGACCACCTCGGCGGCGGCGCCTGGGAGAAGTCGCGCAGCTTCGGCTTCGGACCGACCCAGCCGCCGCTGGGCAGGACGCGCGCCATTGCGCCGGTCACGCTGACCTACCCGGGCCGCACGGTCGAGGTCGCTGACCGGCCGACCGCGCTGATGCCCGGCGTTGCCTCCACCGGGCCGATCGCCCGGCGCCTGTCCATCGGCCGGATCGACGAACAGGCGCTCGTGATCCACCTCGAAGGCCGGGGGCTGGTGGCGATTGTCGGCTGCGGCCACCAGACGATGCCCAAGCTGGTGCAGCACATCCGCGAGAACTTCAACGCGCCGCTGATCGGTCTGATCGGCGACGTGCACTACCCGCATCCTGAAGGCCGCTTGTGGATGTACGGCATCGACGTGCAGCGCCGGCTCGCTTCGGGCGACGGCCTCTGGGCGCCGATCGGCATCGACCGGATCAGGGCGGAGCTGCAGGGGTTCGCCGGCCAAATCCAGTTCCTCGCGCTCGGCTCGCACGACACGAGCGACGAGGTACTCGATCTCGCCGAGAAGACCCTCGGTGATCGCTTTCAGCGCGTCGTGGCCGGCGAGCCGATCCGTGTCATCGCGTCGACGGCTGGAGTGCCGCGGCCCTGAGTGTCGGCCGCCGCGCCCTTCAAGCTCATGCCGATCGACGTGGTTCCGCCTGACGACATCGCCATCGGCCGCCCTCCGTGCATGCGCGCAATGGCCGCAACGATCGACAAACCGAGCCCGTGGTTGCGGTCGGCGTCGCTGCGCGAGGCATCGCCGCGGTAGAAGCGGTCGAACAGGCGCGGAAGATCGTCGGGTCCGATGGTGACGCCGCGATTCACCACCTTCAAGCGCACCTCGCCGGCCGCTTCAGCAGTGATCTCCACGCGCACGGTCGACCCGCGCTGCGCATAGCGCGTGGCGTTGCCGATCAGATTGGACAGGGCGCGCTGCAGCAGCGGGGTGTCGAAGCTGCCCTCGGCATCGCCGACGATCTCCAGCGCCAAGCCGGCGTCGACCAGTGCCGCCTCATGGTAGTTGCACACCTGTCGCGCCAACGCGGCCAGGCTCGGGGTGGGGACGCGCCGCGCCGAGGCGCCACGATCGGCCTGCGACAGGAACAGCATGTCGTGCACGATGCTGGCGACGCGCTGCAGTTCCTCCAGGTTCGAGCCAAGCACGTCGCGCAGCTCGTCGGCGTCGCGGGCCTTGCGCAAGGCCAGCTCGGTGCTGCCGATCAGCGTCGCCAGCGGCGTGCACAGTTCGTGAGCCACGTCGGCGTTGAAGCCCTCCAACTGCGCATAGGCCAGTTCCAGCCGGCCGAGCAACTCGTTGAACTGCGCGATCAACGGTTCGAGTTCCTCCGGCTGGGCGGAGCCGTCCAGCCGGCGATGCAGGGTATCGGCCGCGAGTTGCCGGGTCTGGTTGACCAGATCGCGCAGCGGGCGCAGGCCGAGGCGCACGAGCAGGAAGCCACCGGCGGACACAAGCAGGGTGCCCGCAAGCGCGGCCACCGCGAGCGTGATGCCGATGCGACGCAACAGCGCCGCATCTTCGCGGATGTCCAGTGCCAGGACGGCATCGAGCGCCCCTTGCTCCGGCGCCGGCGTGGGCAGTGCGAACCGCGCGATGCGCACGTCACCGGTCGGTGCAGGCGAGGAGCGCCGATAGAACTCCGAACCGTCCGCGACGCGCGTCAACGCGAGCGTCATGTCGGGGTGCCCGATGAAGAAGTCGTCGAGCTTGTGCTTCAGCGTGACCACGTCACCGTCGTGCGACGACTCCGCGAGCAGGTGGCGAAGCTGCACCTGCTTCTGCAGCAGTTCCTCCGACTGGCGGGCCTGGAAGCCAAGATGCGTGGCGCCGTAGACCGCCGCGCACACCACGACGAGGCCGGCCAGGCTCTGCAGAGCCAGCCAGTACGACAGCCGGCGGCCAAGCGACCCGATACGGCTGCGGCTCATTCGTCGCGTGACTCCAGCACGTAGCCCATGCCGCGAACGGTGTGCAGCAAGGTGCGCTCGAAAGGTGCATCGAGCTTGTTGCGGAGGCGGCGGATGGCAACGTCGATGACGTTCGTCGCGCTGTCGAAGTTCATGTCCCACACCTGCTCGGCGATCTCGGTGCGCGACAGCACCTCGCCCTGCCGCCGCACGAACAGCGCGAGCAGCCCGAACTCCTGCGCGGTGAGTTCGAGCCGGCGCCCCGCGCGGACCGCCTTGCGGCGGATCAGGTCGATCTCGAGATCCGCCAGCCCGAGCACCGTCGCGCCATCGCCGGTACGGGCAGGGCGTGCGCGGCGCAGCAGCACCTGGATGCGCGCCAGCAGTTCGGAGAAGGCGAAGGGCTTGACCAGGTAGTCGTCGGCGCCGCTCTGCAGGCCACGCACCCGGTCTTCGACACGCACACGGGCCGTCAGCATCAGCACCGGCGTCTGCTTGCTTTGCCGCAGCGCAGTGAGCAGGCTCAGGCCATCGATGCCCGGCAGCATGCCGTCGAGCACGATCAGTTCGTAGTCGGACTCCATCGCGAGGTGCAGGCCATCGACACCGTTGTGCGCGAGGTCCACCACGAAGCCTTCCTCGGTCAGTCCCTTGCGCAAGTACTCGGCAAGCTTGACCTCGTCGTCGATCACCAGCAGCTTCATGCGCGCGGAACCTCGATGCGGGAGCGCGGGCAGCCTGTCCAAACTGTCATCGCTCCGACCCGTTTCTGTTGGTGCGCGGTTTCTAGATTGCGGCTCATGCCGTCAGGCATCCCGCGGCAGGTTGCTTGCGGGAACTCCCAGCCAAGGAATAGACACCATGCGCTTCGACAAGTTCGCCCTCGCCACCGTCGCCGTCATCTCCACTCTCGCGCTGCCCACGCTGTCGCAGGCCACCTCGATCTACCACGCCGCAGGCGGCGAAGCGGGGTTCACGTACCACCCGGATCACGCCACGAACGGCAAGGCACGCACAGAGGTGCTGGCCGAACTTGAGGCCGCACGCAAGGACGGCACGCTGGCGCTGATCCAGCGCGGTGCGCCCCTGCCGATCAAGAATGCCGGGCCCGCCAAGACGCGCCAACAGGTCATCGACGAGATGCGCAACGAGTCGCCCGAACAGCGCCGGGCGCGCATGGAACTGACGGCCGGCGGCTGAGCATCGGTCCTCATCCTTGGCGGCGTGGAGGGCTCTTGGCGGAGCCGCCTCGCCGCTTGCGCTTCGCGGTGTTCGGGCTCTTTGCGAGTCGCTGTTCCAGGCGCTGGCTGTAGCTGCGCTCGGGTTCGGGGACCGGCGGCGGATGGCGCTTGCGCCAGTACCGGTAAGCAAACCACGCCACAACACCGGCGACGAGAAAGCCCAGCCAGATCCAGGCGATCGTCTGGGCGAGAGCGGTGTCGAGATACTTTCGGCCCATGCCAAGTCCTAGTACGGGAATCGAAGGAACTGCGGGGATGCAACCGACATGCGCCTGACGCGCCGTTCCTCATCCGACGTCGGCCACGAGCCGCAGCGACTTCGCGCGTTGGCGGGACTCCGCGGGGTCGCCGCGTTCAAGGCGATAGTTGCTGCCCCAGGCCCAGACGCTGCCGATCACCTCGACAAAGACCACTTCCCCCGCGGCGCCGGTGATGTCCAGGGCGGCAGAGCCCTCCGGCCACGTGACGGCGAGGCGGTGGCTGCCCGCAGGCAGGCGCCAGCGGGCGAAGGACTCCGGCACCGTATCGACGGAAGAAGCGCCATCGTTGCTGACCCGCACGACGTTCTTGGCATCACCCCAGCGCTTGCGAACCAGGTAGACGGTCAGCTTGCCGGGCGCGGGTTCAAAGCGCCTCGCATCGGCCTCGATCGATTCCGAAGGGATCGCCGACGGTGTGCAAGTGAGCTTCGGACGATAGCTCTTTCCGATGCGGAAGCAGTACGTGCCGTCGGCGTTCGCAGGCCGCATCGGCTTGGTCATGCAGCCTGCCGTGAGAAACGCGGAACCGCCCACGGCGAAGAGCAGGGCGCGTCGGCGGGCGAGATTCATGGTCATATCCCATTCGGTCCAGTCGAGTTCGGTCGCCGACTCATCGCGGCGCAGAGGGCCTACTTCAGCGTGAACCGCGCGGCGACTGCGGGTTTGCCGTTCAGTGCCACGTCGGCGAGCACCTTGGTGCCGGCGCCGACCTTGAAGCTGCCCTTGGCTTCGAGCTTGTCGCCGGCCAGCACCAATGGCGCCTCGGTCTTGTCGTTGCCGTTGAACACCGTGACCTTGCCGGTGGCACTGGTCAGCTTCATCGCCTTGCCGTGGTCGCTGACGTGGATGACGATCGAATCGGCCTTGGCGACGAGTTCCATATCGCCGGCCTTGGTTTCGACAACGACGCCGCCATGCTTGGGCTTGTGGTCTTCGGCGGCGAAGGCGGGCGTCGCAACGACGGCAGCGAACAGGAGGGTCGTGAAGAGGTGCTTCATGGGGCTTCCTTGGTGGGGTTGAGAGAACAGAGGGCGTCAGTGAATGGGTGTCGCGCTGACCACGTCGATGACGGTGATCCAGCCCGCGACGGACTGGCCGGTTCGGGCTGCCGCCATGAGCGCGGCCGAGAGGGTTTCGACCTCGCCGTCCTCGCACAGCAGTTCCAGCTTGTATTCGTTGATGACTTCGTCGCCGAGGTCCATCGAGTAGTGCTTCTCGTCGCTGGCCAGCGCCAGGAGCGAGCCCTTGACGACGTAAACGGCCAGGTTGTGGCGACGGCCACCACGCTCGCCGCCCCAGGCCGGGCTGTCCTTGAGTGCCGCGATCACGTCGGCGATGCGGCTTGCGTGCACGTATGCCTTGATTTCCTTCATGGCGTCTCCTGGGTGGGTTGCGGTGCGGCGATGGCTTGCGGTTGATCTGCGTCCTCGGCCGCGTCACGTGCGCGCTGCTTGGCTTCGGCACGCGACTCGGACCATTCATAGATGAGCGGCAGCAGCAGCAGCGTCAGCAGCGTCGAGGTGATCAGGCCGCCGATCACCACGGTGGCCAGCGGGCGCTGGGTCTCGGCGCCGACGCCTGTGGAGATCAGCATCGGCACCAAGCCGAGGATCGCCACCGAGGCCGTCATCAGCACCGGCCGCAGGCGCAGCGCGGCGCCCTGGCGCACCGCATCGCGGATCGACAGGCCGTGCTTGCGCTGGTCATTGAGGAACGACACCAGCACGATGCCGTTGAGCATCGCCACCCCGAACACCGCGATGAAGCCGATCGCCGAGGGTACCGACAGGTATTGCCCAGTGACGAACAGCCCGACGATGCCGCCGATGATCGCGAACGGGACGTTGGCGATGATCAGCGTCGCATGCCGTACCGAGTTGAACGCGGTGTACAGCAGGATGAAGATCAGGCCGATGGTCAGCGGCACAATGATGCCCAGTCGCTCCATCGCACGCTGCTGGTTCTCGAACGCGCCGCCCCATTCGACCCAGTAACCGGTCGGCATCTTGACCTTGGCAGCGATCGCAGCGTTGGCGTCCTTGACGAAGCTGTCGACGTCGCGGCCCTGGACGTCCATCTGCAGCACGGCGTAGCGCTGCAAGGCTTCGCGCCGGACGAAGGTGTAGCCCTCGGCGAGTTCGATCTTCGCGACCTGCGCGAAGGGCACGATGGCACCCTCGGAGGTTCGGATCGGGATCGCCGCGATGGCCGACGGGCTGTTGCGGAACTCTTCGGGCAGCCGCACCGAGATCTCGAAGCGGCGTGTGCCCTCGATCAGCGTCGAGACCGACTCGCCGCCGATGCCAGCCTGCACGATGGCGAGGATGTCGTCGGCGTTCAGGCCATAACGTGCCGCGGCCTGGCGATCGACCTTGATGACCATCTGCGGCTTGCCCTTGTTGGCCTCGGCCGACAGGTCCGCGACGCCTGGCACGGCGCCGACCACGCCCTTGAGTTGCGCTGACAACTCCTCGAGCTTGTCCAGATCCTCGCCGTAGACCTTCAGCGCCAGCGTCGCGCGAACGCCGGAGATCAGTTCCTCCACGCGCATCTGGATCGGCTGGGTCGCGCCAAACACCGCGGTCTGCACCTCGCCTTCGAGGAACTCCTGCATCTCCCGGCCGAGCGCGGCATACGACTGCTTCGTCGGCCACTCGTCCTTGGGCTTCATGTCGAGCAGGACTTCCATGTAGTTGACGTCGGCGGTCTCGCCCTTCTCGGCGCGGCCGATGGTCGCCAGTACCGACTTCACCTGCGGGTACTTCTTGCGCAGGGCGGCGTCCATGACGTTGGCCACGCGCACCGATTCCTCCAGCGACGTCGAGGGGATGCCGACGACGCGGAACATGATCGCGTCCTCCTGCAGCGTCGGCATGAACTCCTTGCCGAGCAGCGGGAAGAGGGCAAGCGCGCCGACGAGCAGAGCGACCGCCGCGCCGATGACGGTCTTCTTGCGGTCGAGCGCCCAGTCCAGCATCGGCAGGTAGAGCTTCTTCGCGCCCCGCACCAGCCAGGTGTCCTTCTCCTCCTTGGGCTTGAGGATCAGCGCCGCCAGCACCGGCACCAGCGTCAGCGACAGCAGCAACGAGCCGGCCATCGCGAAGGTGATGGTCAGCGCCATCGGCTTGAAAAGCTTGCCTTCCAGCCCCGTCAGCGAGAACAGCGGCAGGAACACGACGATGATGATCATGATCGCGAAGGCGATCGGGTTTGCCACCTCGCGCGCCGCCTCGAGCACCACGTGCGTCCGGTTGATCGGCCGGCCCGACTCGCGGGCGTGCGCGAGAAGGCGAAAGGCGTTTTCGACCATCACCACCGCACCGTCGACCATCATGCCGATGCCGATCGCCAGGCCTGCCAGCGACATCAGGTTGGCCGACATGCCGAAGCGCTGCATGCAGATGAACGCGAACAGCATTGCCAGCGGCAGCGTGACGATGACGACGATCGCAGAGCGGAACTCGCCGAGGAACAGGAACAGGATCACCGCGACCAGGATCGAGCCTTCGATCAGCGCGTTGGTCGAGGTCGCCAGCGCCTTATCGACGATCTCGGTGCGGTCGTAGACCGCCTTCAGCTCGATGCCCTTGGGCAGTGCGGCCTGCGCGATCGCCAGCTTCTCCTTGACCGCCTTGACCACTGTAGCGGCGTTCTCGTTGATGCGCGCCAGTGCGATGCCGAGCACGGTTTCCTGGCCGTTGCGCGTGACCGCGCCGAAGCGCACCGCCGGAGCCTCCTTCACGTCGGCGATGTCGCGCACATAGATCGGCGAGCCGTTGCGCTCGGCCACAACGATGGTGCCGATGTCGGCCGCGTTGCTGACCAGGCCGAGGCCGCGCACGAGGTACTGCTCGACGCCGATGTTCAGGAACTGGCCGCCGACCTGCTTGTTGTTGGCCGCCAGCCGCTCCATCACCTCCTTGAACGACAGCCCGTACTTGACCAGCCGGCGCGGGTCGATCTGCACCTGGTACTGCTTCTCGTGGCCGCCCCAGGTCGTCACGTCATCGACACCCGCGGCCGTGCGCAGGATGAGCCGCACCGTCCAGTCCTGCAGCGTGCGCAGGTCCATCGCGCTGAGCTTCTTGTCGGCGTCCTCGATCGTGTACCAGAACACCTGGCCCAGGCCCGAGCTGTTGGGCCCGAGCTCCGGTTCGCCGTAGCCCTCCGGCAGCCGGCCTTTCACCTCCTGCAGCTTCTCGCCGACCAGGCGGCGCGCGAAGTAGATGTCGACCTTGTCCTTGAAGTAGACGCCGACGTAGGACAGGCCGAACAGCGACACCGAGCGGACGACTTCCACGTCCGCCAGGCCGGCCATCGCGGCCTCGATCGGAACGGTGAGCAGCTTCTCGATGTCCTCGGCGGCGACGCCGGGGGACTCGGTGTAGATGTTCACCTGGGCCGGCGTCACGTCCGGGAAGGCGTCCACCGGTACCTGCCGGTAGGCCATGACCCCCAGGCCGATGAGCACGGCGAACGCCACCAGCACCAGCACCTTGTAGCGCAGGCTGGCATCAACGATTGCATTGAGCATGGTCCGTGGTCCTTCTCAATGCCCGTGGCCGAGCTGGGATTTCAGCTTGCGCGCCTTGAGGGCATAAGCCCCGGAAGTGACCACCTGGTCGCCGGCCTTGACGCCCGACTTGAGCAGCGTGCGGCCACCCAGTCGTTCACCGGGCTCGACCTGGCGCGCCTCGTAAGCCCCTTGCTCGTAGACGAAGACGGTCGGCTGGCCCTCGAGCAGCACGATGGCCGCATCCGGCAAGCTGATCACATCGCGCTTGTCGCCGCCTGCCTCGATCGTCGCGGTGGCGAACATCTCGGGCTTCAGGCGGCCGTCTGCATTGGCGACTTCGATGCGGGCCGCGATCGTGCGGGTGTCCTTGTCGAGCATCGCACCGATGTGGCTGACACGCCCGGTGAAGGTCTCCCCGGGATAGGCCGGCACCGTGACCTTGGCGTTGGCGCCCATGCGGACCTTGGCCAGCGCGGCCTCGGGCAGATCGGCCTGGATCCAGACCCGGCTGAGGTCGGCGATGGTGAACATCGGCTCGCTGGGGCTGCCCAGCTCGCCCAGCGTCACCTTCTTCTCGATCACGGTGCCGGCGAACGGCGCCGTGACGGCGAAGCCGGCGACGCCGCTGCCGCTGGCCGCCTGTGCGCCGCCGAGCAGCCGCAGGCGGTCGGCGGCGTTGCGCACGGCGGCGGACGCCTTGTCGCGGTCGGCCTGGGCGCGCAGGAAGTCCTTGCGCGGAATGATCTCCTCCTTGTCCAGCGACTCGGCGCGCTTGAAGTCGGCCTCGGCGATGCGCAGCTCGGCCTGGGCCTGGGTCCAGGTGGCGTGGGCTTCGGCGACATCGACGCTGTCGAGCGTGGCCAGCGTCTGCCCGGCGCGCACGCGGTCACCAAGCTTCGCCGGGGCCGAGGTGATGCGGCCTTCGATGCGCGGTGCGACGCGGGCCAGGCGGTCCTGGTCGGGCCGGATGGTTGCGGTCACCTGGATCGTCTCACCGAGTGCCTCGGACTTGATCGCCTCGACCTTCACGCCAGCGCGCTCCGCCTCCTCGGCCGTGAGGGTCAGTTCCTCGGCGCCTTCCTTGTGGCCCTCTTCGCCCTTCTTTTCGCCGGCGTGTTCTGCATGTTTGTCGCCTTCGGCGGCATGTTCGTCTTTGGCTCCGCCCTTGCCGCAGGCGGCGAGCGAGAGAGCGACGGCCAGGGCCAGGGCGACATGGATCCCGAGCCCGGCCAGGCGCTTCGGACGCCCGGTGTCGTCTTGCAGCGTGATCATTGCGAGGTTCCTTCCCGCGACCAGCCGGCCGCGTTTTCGAGTTCGATTCGGGTGGTGTGGAATTCGGCCAGCGCGTCGTTCAGATCGCGTTCGGCGTCCAGGGACTGGCGATTCACGAGCAACTGATCGAGCAGGCCGATCTGGCCGGCCTGCCGCGACTTGGCGGCGAGTTGCTGGTTGTCGGCCGAGGCAGCGACCATCGCGCGCTGCAGACGCGCTACGCGCTCGCGCTGGCTGTCGAGACGGGTCCAGAGGCGCCGCACCTGGGCCTGGCCATCGCGAGTGGCGGAGGCGCGTTCGATCTCGGCCTGCGTTGCCTCGCTCAAGGCCTGGCCGATGGCTGCGTCATTGCGCTTGAACAGCGGCAGCGGCACGGACACGGTGAGCGTCGTGACACGCTCGCGACCATCGCTCGGGCCCTCGCGGCCGACATTCAGCCCGACCGTCACGTCCGGGTAGCGGCTGGCCCGCTCGACGCCGACCCGCGCCCGGGCGGCGTCTTCGCGTGCGGCCAGTGCGCGCTGCTTGGGCAAGGCCTGGGCCGATGCCAGCAACTGATCGAGACTGTAGGGCAGGGGTGCCCCACCCGGCACGGCGAGATCACCGATCACCTCCGGCACGGCGGATGGCGGCAGTTGCAGGGCGGTGGCCAGTTCGGCCTTGGCGTCCTGCAGATGCTCCTGCGACACCGCCAGCGCGTTGCGGGCACGTTCGGCCTCGATCAGCGCGACATTGGCATCCAGGCGCGTGTCCTCGCCCGCGCTGCGGCGCTTCGCGACGGCTTGCGCGCTGCCGTCGAACAGTTCGACCGAACGTTGTTCGAGTTGCACCCGCCGCTGCGCGGCAAGGACCGCATGGAAGCGCTGCGACGCATCCGCGCGGGCCTGGCGCCGCGCATCCTCGATCTCGGCACGCAAGGCCTCAAGCGACGCGGACGCGACCTCGCGGCGGCGCGCCTGCTGGCCGCCGATCTCGATCGGCTGGGTGATGCCCAGGCCCCACTCGCGGGCGTTGCCATCGGGAGTTGCGGCACTGCGTCGTGTGCGCTCGACGCTGAGTTCAGGGTTGTTGAAGAGCAGCGACGCGGCTTCACGGCGGCTGCCTTCAGCGGCCGCCAACTGGGCCTCGCGCGCACGAACGGCGGGGCTGGCGGTTTCGGCCCGCCGCAGCGCCTCGGCCAAGGTCAGCGGACCTACACCCGCGGAGGTCTGCGCACCCGCGGGTACGGTCGAGGCAGCCAGCACGAAGGCCAGCGCCAGGAGTGGGAATCGCATCGAATCATCCTTCTGGTCTCACGACAGAAGCGATTCGCAGGCGATGTGGGGATGTTGTCGGTCAGTCCGCGAGCGAGACCACCACCACGTCGCCGCCGAATCGCGCGGCAGGGGTGGCATGGTCTCGATCCGGGCGCAGGGGGGTGGCCGGGATGTGGGAGTCGTATCGAGGCTCTGGGTGCCTCATGGCGTCGCCGTGAGGCAACGCTTCTACCGCAGCGGGCGCGGCAGGCATGAACGCGGAACAGCCCAAGTGGCAGCTCTCGCAGTCCGCATGGAGCGCACCTGTCGTGTCGCCAGCATCATCGGTGGTCGAGGCGATGTCGCCGCCGGCCTGATGCTTGTGCTCGTGGTGGCCAAAGTGCTTCTTCGCCGAGACACTTGCTTCGTGCGCGCAGTATGGCGCCGCCGAGCCCCAGACCAACTGGAACGGCACGACGAACAACAAGAATGCGAACACCCAACGACGCATGGTCTGGATTCTAGACTGGCAGCGTCCGTCCCAGCCCGCGGCACTGGCGGGGCAATCCGCGACTTGTTGCGACCTTGAACCGGTGGCTGCAGGCAACCGCATCGACACGCCTCGCTCGCGCGCCCACGCCGCTGCCAGGCGCTCTACCTTGGCCAGGCCAGTCCCCGACTCCAATGCCGCGGCGACGCTCATTCCTGCTATTTATGAGGCGCCGTGCTCGCGCAGCCAGAACATCAGGCGCCGAGGTCACCGGACGCGCGGCAGATGGCTGCCACGGCCCCGCGGTCCATCTCCAGGAATGCCTGCGGGTAGTAAAGCCGGTTGCCGACCTTCACTGCAAAGACTTCGCCACGGACTATGGCCGGCGCCAGAGCTTGGCGTGTGAGCCCCCAGGCTTGCGCGAGTTGCTCGCCGGGCACGACGAGACCATCCTTGATCCACTGGACACGCGCTGCCTCGCCGCGCGCGGTGGCGCCTGCCAAGCCGCCGGTGGCCTGAGCATGCAGCTCGTCCGCGGCGGAGGAGTCTACGTGGGCACTCGAGCTCGAACGCTTGGTGTCCTTGGCAGCTGCAACCCTTGCTTGCTGACAGCAGAGCGAAGAGTGCCGAGGTCTTCGCTGAGGCGCCAAACGGTGGCCTCGAGCTACGCGACGCGGCGCAGCGGGACGGGAGTTCTCGTAACCTTTTGTCCAATCTATGCCGATAACTTACCTTAGCGGTATAGCGACGCCATCGAAGTAAACTGCCTCGCGTGAAAACACGGCCGTCTGTAACCGCGAACCCGCTGTCGCTGCCGGATGCCGCCACCGTTTCAGCGCTGCGCGCTTGGCACGAGGGGCTGTCGTCGCGCGACGCCGTCGAGCGCTTTCTCGACGACCGGCGAGCACCCGGACAGTCCTCGCGCGGTTTCATTGGTGCTGCGCGGCGGCAAATCGCCGCATTCGCCAAGGGCCGCCACCGGGATGACCTGGCCAAGCTCTTCATTGGGCCGGCTCGCAAGGGGGCGGCCGCGGCTCGCGCCGTGACTGCCGCGCTCGAGCAGTTGCGCGCCGCTGCTGTACCGACGCCCTTGATCGGCGACGACGTCGAGCGCTGGCTCGGTGCGCGGGTCGTTCTGGCCCTGCGCGCTGCGGGGATCCGGACGCTGGCTGATCTCACCGTTCGGGTGCCGCGCCGCCGCCGGTGGTGGGTCGAAATCGATGGGCTCGGCACGGCCGGCGCGCGACAAGTCGAGACGTTCTTCGCCGAGCATCCGGCGCTCACGGAACGCGCGCGGGCAATCGTGGTGACTGCCGTGCCGAGCGATGTGATGCCCTGGGAGCGGATCGTCGTGCCGCACGAAGTGGACGGCACGATGGGCCTACACCGTGCACCGCGCGCCTCCTGCGAGCTGCGCGCGAAGAACGACTACGAGGCGGTCCAGGCCTGGCTATCGCTGCATGAGGCGCCCGCCACTCAGCGGGCGTATCGCAAGGAGGCGGAGCGCCTGATCCTGTGGTCGATCGTCGAGCGTGGCCTGGCCCTGTCATCGCTGTCTACGGAAGACGCCGTGGCTTACCGCGCGTTCTTGCGCCAGCCCTCGCCGCGGTCGCGATGGGTGGGCCCCGTCGCACCGCGAACTTCGTCGGAGTGGAGGCCCTTCGCCGGCGGTTTGGCTGCCCGGTCCCGGGCGTATGCGCTGTCGGTGCTCAGCGCGATGTTCCGATGGCTGATCGAGCAGCGATACGTGCTGGCCAACCCGTTTGCCGGCATCAAGGTTCGCGGCACACGCCCAGCGGCGTTGGATGCGACGAAGGTGTTCTCAGAAGGCGAGTGGAAGGTCTTGCGGACAGTCGCCGACGGCCTGGAATGGTCCTACGGCTGGCAGCCTGGTGCTGCCCAGCGGCTTCGCTTCCTGATCGACTTCAGCTACAGCACTGGCCTGCGCGCCGGCGAACTGGTTCGCGCGACGCTGGGGGCCATCGAAGTGGACGCTCAAGGGGATCACTGGCTACAAGTAGTCGGCAAGGGCAGCAAAGAGGGAAAGGTGGTCTTGCCGGCGATGGCCCGCGGCGCGCTCGACCGGCACCTGGTGCAGCGTGGCTTGCCGGTAACGCCCGCGAAGTGGAACCCCACGACACCGTTGATCGGTAGCCTTGAAGGTGAGGCAGGTGTCACGACCAGGCGGCTGCGGGCAGTCGAGAAGAGGTTCTTCACAACTGCGGCGGATGTGGTCGCCGAAGCGAACCCAGCCTTGGCCGAGAAGCTCATGCGAGCCACGCCGCATTGGACGAGGCATACACATGCAACCCACGCGCTGCAGCGAGGCGCAGAGCTGACCTCCGTGCGGGACAACCTGCGCCACTTCTCGATCTCGACAACGTCGGTCTATCTGCACTCTGACGATGTTCGCCGGGCAAGGCAGATCGGGAGAGCGTTCGACGCGCCAACGGCGTGATGCCGGTTGGAACCCCAAGCGTGTCAATCTGCACGAGAAGCACGAAGGCCCGGCAACTGGCAGTTTTGCAAGTGGTTGTCGTGTTTGGTGTTTTTCGAGGCGACCGTGTCAATCTGCAGGAAAAATACGACTACCCCTACGAGGTGTACGCCGCCGCCGTCTGGGCATCCGCCCTGCTGTTCTTCGCAGTCACCGGCGGACTGGGCCTGCTCCCGCGACAGCTCGCACTCCCGCTCGCCGGCTTCTGCCTGGCGATGGGCGTCCTGCGGCTAGCGCAGGGCGTTCACACCCTGGTGCTGCGCGCCTCGATCTCCGGCCGCGGCATCCAGGTGCTGAGCGCACGGGCCGTCGCCCGCTGGACGGAGAAGCCTGACGCGGTGTTCCTGGGCTTCGGCTTCGAGTGGCGGCCCGTCCACTCGCAGCGTCTCTACGAACTGGCCAAGGTCGACTACCGCGAGTTCACCGTGTCGCCCCGCCTGCTTCAGGTGCTGGGCTACGACGCACGCCCGCAACCCGATGCAGAGATCGGCCTGCCCTACATCCATGGCGTCGAGCCACGCGAGGTGGCCCTGCACCGGCCGCTGCAGAACTTCGAAGGCGGCACTTTGCTGGTGGGAACCACCCAGTCCGGCAAGGGCGTGGCGCTGGCCAACCTGGTGACGCAGGCCGTGCGCCGCGGCGATGTGGTCATCGTCATCGACCCCAAGAACAGCCGCCGCTTGAAGCGTGTCACCCAGCGCGCCTGCGAGGACTGGCGCGAGCCCGACACCTTCCTCGAGTTCCACCCCGCCTTCCCTGAAGCCGGCGTGCGCCTGGACTTCACCTTCAACTGGCAGAAGCCCACCGAGATCGCGTCGCGGATCCAGTCGATCATGCCGCCGGACACGGCCGGCGCCTTCTCCGCCTTCGGCTGGGACGCCGTGAATGTGGTCGTGCAGGGCTTGGTGGAACTGGAGGAGCGGCCGAATCTGGTCAAGCTCACCAAGTACATCGAGGGCGGTATCGAGCCCGTGCTGGAAGCGACGCTGCGCCGCTTCTACGAGCGGCTGCTCGGCGCCAGCTGGCGCGACCAGCCGGAGATGAAGAAGCTGCTGCACGATGCGCACCGCGGCAACATGAAGCGCCCGTCGGAGGCGGCCAGTGCGGACCTGCTGGCCCTGGTGGCCTTCTACGAACACCACGTCCCTCAGTCGCAGCGCAACAAGGTGCTCGACGCCCAGGTGCGCACCTTCCGCCACAACCGCGAGCACTACCAGAAGATCACCGCCAACCTGCTGCCGGTGCTCTCGATGCTGACCTCCGGCGATCTGGGCCGCAGCCTGTCGCCCGACCCCTTCGACGCTGGTGATGCGAGGCCGATCATGAACTTCGAGAAGATCGAGCGCGCCGGCCACGTGCTGTACATGTGCCTGGATTCCCTGCCCGACCCGTCGGTGGCCACCGCCATCGGCGCACTGGCCCTGGCCGACCTGGCCGCGCGAGCGGGCATGCGCTACAACCTGGGCGGCTACCGGCGCATCTCGCTCTTCGTGGACGAGGTGTCGAACGTCATCAACCAGCCGCTGATCGAGATCCTGAACAAGGGCGCCGAGGGCGGCATCTTCACCACCTGCGCCATGCAGACGCTGGCCGACCTCGCCAAGCGTCTGGGCAGCGAAGACGCGGCGCGCATGGCGCTGGGCAACCTGAACAACCTGATCGCGCTGCGATCCAAGGACCGGCCGACGCAGGACTTCGTGGTCGAGACCTTCGGCAAGACCGCGATCCACTCGGTGCGCGTGGGCCTGAGCAGCGGCGCCGATGCACACCTGGGCGACTTCTCGTCGAGCTACTCAACGCAGCTCACCGAGAGCTTCGAGGAGATGGTGCCGGCCGACGTGCTGGGCAAACTGCCCAACCTGCAGTACTTCGCCTCGGTGTCGGGCGGGCGGATCATCAAGGGGCGGTTCCCGATCCTCGACCCGGATGCGGACGAACCCAGAGCAACACGTGCGGCACCGCCCAAGCCGAACCGGACTCCAGCCGCAATAGCGGGACATCCGTCGTGATCCGCATCGTCAGCATCGCCGCCCTGCTCTGCCTGCTGGTGCTGGTGCTCTACCTGCCATCGGCGCATCCGCCAGAACGGTTCCTGGCGCAGATTCGAAGCGAGCACCGGGCGATGAAAGAGATTTGGGGCGAGACGCCCGCGCTGCGTATCCTCGACCGAGCGCTGGGCCTGCAGGGCGCGGCTCGCGACTCAACACCCATTCCCCCGACCGCCGGCGAGTCGGCGGCCAGCGGCGTGGACGGCGCCGTGGCGCGGGAGATGGCTTCCGTCAACCAGCGGCTGTTCGGGAACAGCTACTTCCGTGCGATCGATGCACTCGTGCTGCTGGCCGCCTTCAGGCTGTCGGCGATGCTGGAGTGGCTGCCTTGGATGGCAGCGTTCCTTGCCGCGGCGGTCGCTGACGGCGCGATCAGCAGAGTGGTCAAGTCCAAGGAGTTCCTTCACCACGATCCAGAGCGCTTCGCGCTGTACGCATCCGTGTCGATCCTGCTGGCCTGCGCCGCCGTCGTTGCGTTGGTGCTGCCGGTCGGGGTGCATCCGCTGGTCAGCCCCGCCGTCGTGGCAACTCTCGCAGTCCTCTGGGGACGCAGCGTTGCGCACTTTCATCGAAGGGGATAACCGTCTGACCGTGGCGCATGGTCCCGTGCCGCGGCTCGAACCCAGCGCCAAGTCGCGATCCGTCACGATGTGACGACGTATAGGTGACCGCCTGCGACGCTCACACTTTGCACACCTAGCTGAGTCGACACAGTACTGCTTACCGAGTGAAGTTAGATGCTGCCCGGCTCCTGCGTCTGTGCTCTCTTTGCCGCTACTGTAGCCAGCGCCTCCACTTCCGCGACATCCGCATCCTCCCAGCCCAGGACCGGGCGCCCTTCTCCGGTCAACAGCCAGTGCAGGTTCGGGTGCGCTTTGCGAGCCAGCGGCAGGCGGCCCAGCTTCGCCAGCCGCTCGGTGTCGAAGAAGGCCTCGCCCCGCCTAATGCTGCCGATCGTGCCTTGGGTGGAGTACGCGAGTTGCTCGGCGATCCAGGCGTCGGACTTCCCTACAAGATCCAGGATGATGCACGCCCGTGCACACATCTGGCGGCGAAGGTATTCGTCCTTACGAGGGCGTGGCACGATGTTGATAATATCGCTTCTTGGATGATATTATGGCACCTTCAGGAGCGGGGACCACAATGACCGACATCGCCTTCTATCGCGCCGACGAGACGCCGTACGGCGCCTTCAGCAACCTTTACAAGCGCGATGTGGAGTTCGAGGGCGAGGTGTTCGTCACAGCCGAGCATGCGTATCAGGCCGGCAAACCTCGCAAGCCTGCCGTGCGACAGTGGCTGCTCGCAGCCCCGAGTCCCGCTCTTTTGGCCATGGCGGCCCACGGGCTGTACTGGTGGGACGTGCGCTCCGACTGGTCAAAGATCAAGTTCGACCGCATGCGAGCGGTGCTCAAGGCCAAGTTCACACAGCATGAGGATCTGCTTGAGTTGCTGCTGTCGACGGGTCAGGCAAGGCTGGTCGAGACTGCCACGGTTGACAATCCGGTGAACCGCCTCTGGGGTGAGGTCAACGGCAAGGGCAAGAACATGCTCGGCACGCTCCTGATGGAGTTGCGCCAGGAGCTTGCTGCGGAGCCGCCCGCGCGGCCGCGTTCAGTGGAGAGAGCCGCCCCCCGTGGTCGGGCCGCCGCCTCCGGCAAGACACGTTCCGAAGCCAACCGCGCACTCACATAGCGCCGGGCCTTGGCCGGCGTGAGGCAGGTGAACCGACTGTCTTGGTGCGGGATCAGTCTGTGCGAGGCCCATTCGCTCAACTAAGTTGACGCTTTGCCATGAGCCGCCATCCCCCCCGTCCACGAACGTGTTCAGGTGAGTCAGAAGCTCAATTGGGCTTATGCTGCGCATGAGTCCTCTGGCTCCGATGGTCGCGCAGTTCATGGCCGCCAGGAACTGGCCAGCCTTTAGAGCTGCGTGGATCCGGTTGTAGCCCAGGTCCGATGGAGCCGCCTCGATGGCCAGGCTGTCGAGTGCGTACAGAAACCCCGCGGTACACCAGTCGCCCGCACCTGCCGCATCGACGACCGACACGCCCGGCAGCGCGGCCAAGTCGACCCAGGACGGATCTAGCGAACGCATCCGGAAACGCAAACCCTTGGCTCCCAGGGTCTGGATCTCCACGAAGCCCGCATCCAGCGCCTCAAGAGATGCGGGCTCAAGCCGGTCGGAGCTGTACTTCACGACACGCGCCGCTCGCAGTGCGCGACTCACGAGGTCCTGATCGTGATCCAGAGCCGACGGCTCGAAGACCGTCGTTGCGCCGTTCAGCCGCGCGCGCTCGGCCAATGACACGACCTCTGGTGTGACGCGGTCGTAGAAGAAGACGTCGCCGCGCCGCAAAGGCTCTCCTGCTCTGTCCACCCCTTGCAGCGAGGCCGGTGAGTAGCGACGTGACAGGCCACATCGCGGGCACCGGAAGCTGAAGGTGTGGTGTCCCCGAAGCGGCTCGCGAGTCTGGTAGACGATGGGGGTACGCAGCGACTTGTCCAGGCAGATCGCACTGGTGTCCACCCCGGCACTGACCAGATCCTGCAGGACTCGCAGACCGGCGTTGTCCGCCCCCAGCCGTACGATCGGCACAGAGTGCCATCCGAGGAACGAGAGGATCGACAGAACATTGCCGACCGTTCCGCCGACGCCCGAGTAGACGACATGGCTCTCAGGCGACAGGACGACATCCCACGCCACAAGGCCACAACCGACTGCGGTGCGCTGAACGGGCCGATCAGACTGGAAAAACATGATCGCTACATGAACCTGAAGCACCACCGGTGGTCGGGAGTCTCGCGCCGCGGTGCCGTCTCCACCTCCCGAACTCTATACCCAACGGTCTCCAGGTAGTACATCGGAAGTTTGTACTCCAGAGCGGCAAGCAGCATGCCCACGCTGGTCAGTCGGTTGCCCAGTGGCGACAGGATCGTTACAGATTGGGTTCTTGCCCCCGACAGGGCTGCGACCCGGGCTGCATGCAGCTCCGTGATGGTGCGGAAGACGTCGGTCGGGTCCCGGTCGTCCGCGTAGATCAGGCTCATGGGCGTCTCGCCCCAGTCGCCTTGCCATAGCTGGCGCGTCTCCATCAAGAGGCGGTCACCCCGGCGCGGGTCTCGCGAAGGAAACGGCACGATCGGGCAGACTTCCTCGGGAGATTGCAGGCTCGAGAAGATGCGCTCCAGGATGGACCTCGAGTCTTCGTGCAACTGGACCACCCACAGCTTGAGCGCGCCTGCGAACTCGTCGGTGTCGGTCTGTTCCTGGAAGCCGTGTACCCAGTCCCCCCGATCGCTGCTGATCGAGGTGATACCTGAGGTGAACCCTTCGTCGCTCCCTGCCAGGAGCAAGTGCACCCTGACACCCCGCCGCCTGCCCTCTTCGATCAACAGCTTGGTGACCGGGAAACAGGTCCCTCGCGACATTCCTGTCCCATCGATCACCACATCCGAGTACGGCGCCTCGTTCAGCCACTGGGCTGCAAGCTTGCAGGCGCCTCGGCCGGCTATTGGGGCTCCATCCGGCGCGCACACCGGCAGCGGCGTGATGACGAGTCTGGTCCCGATGACCCGGTTCAACTGTTCCTCATGAACCTGGCCCTTGCGAAGAATCTCAGCCGGCACATCGGGTCGCATCTCTCTGAAGTAGCGGAAGTCCGTGTTAGGACGGCCTGCAAGTCTTGCCGGGAAGTAAAGCGACTCCTCCGCGAACCCAACAGTCCCGATGACCAGGACGCGTGTCTCGCGTCTGAAGCTGGCATCCAGGAACTGGAGGACCTCGTCTCCGTACAAGGCGCTGCGAACCGGGTCAAGCAGCCTGCTCATCGCGCCACCACCCGTCGCATCTCTTCCAGGCGACCTTCGACGAAGCCGCCTCGCATTAGCGTGAGTCCCTTGGCCAGACAAGCCACGCCTCCGAGCTCGAAGATGCACCAGAGCTCACCCTTGCACTTGTACTCCTCGACCATCACGATGGCCTGGTAGGCCAACGCGTAATGAATGACGTTCTCGAAGTCTGGGTCGCCTTCAAGCGCCTTGATGTCTGATTGCGGAACGCCGAACGCGTTTGCGCCATCGTCCAGCGGCGCGTTCGGTCGCCTGGTCAGCTCAATGGCTCGATCCGCGATGAAGTCCACCAACAGCTTGACTCTGGGCGCATACGGAAAGTCCCAGTGACTCATGAGTTTATTGGCGTGGGCCACCAGCGCATCGTGCTGGCGCTGCGGTTCCAGCTGCGGACGCTTGCGGCGAATGACCAGCGTCTCGAGTTGGTCGACCAGAACGCTGGCCAGGTTGATGAACTGCTCGATGTTCTCGCCCGATGCGTCGGCGAGCCGATCCATCCCGTAGAAGAACGGTCGTCCGAAGTCGTGCAGCAGCTGCAGTTCCGCTCCGACGACGACCGCGTTGTCGATCTTGCGGGACAGCTGAGGCTCGGCCTCGTCGCTCGTCCCGGCGCTGAAGAGTGAACGCTGTGGCGTTCGAAGCGCCTCGCGATGCAGGATGATCCTGGCCACCGCTAGACGAAGCTCTTCCGGCGCCTCGGGTGGCATGTGATCGATCGCCGCCTGGATGGTCGCATCGCTGAGGTCGAAACGCTTCCCCAGACCCTTGACTTCGTCCCGCAACTTTCGAACTGCCGTCTGGGCCATCCTCGGCTGTGCGTCCGGCAGCGCGTCGCCCAGGCTGTTCAGTCCCTGGGCAGCGAAAGACGGAATCTGGCTCATGTACCTGCGTCCGATATCCCCCACCGTCTGTCGGAATGGCTGTCGGGCCTTGCGGCCCTGCAAGGGACGAATCAAGCGGTCGCGGCCGGGCGATGTACCCGCTGGTGGGCGCTCGATCTCATCCTCGAGTTGAAACCGGCGAAACTCGGAGGGACTGATCGAGTCGACCCGAGTGAGCACCCATCGTGCGGTCCGGACCTCACGGTTGCGCAGCCAGACGTCCAGGTCGGCGAACTGGCTGCTGTGGAGTTCATGTGCGTCATCGATCATGACCATAGGCCGCAGCTCGAACGGCCCGGTCCGACCTTTGAACGACGGGACCTCGATGGCTGAAACCGCGACCAGCGGCTCGTAGACCAGTGAGGAGATGTGCTCGGAGAGCTGTTCGAGCGGCGGCGGAACCAAGGCTGAAAGGACCCTGAAGATCTCAGCCTCCGTCTTGCGAGCGAGCTCTCGAAACTCAGACGCGGAGTCTGCGGCGATCGCTGCTCGGTGCGCCTCGCCCACATCCACGGTGTGGATGCGGACCACGGAGACATCGAGTGTTTCGTCCGCCTCCAACTGCCGAAACCATCCGAGCACCGCCCGAGCCTGGATCAGCGACCGGAGCAGCTTGTGCTTGGTCTCCTCCGGATAGGGCAGCTCCCACAAGCCGCGGTACAGGGAGTTGGCCGGCAGCCGCACGGCCAGAACGGTGGGAACCAGGTCATCGAGCAGCCCTGCAGCGTTGAGCGCCTCGATCAGCGGCCGGATATCCGGACGATCCGATGCCTCGACGGCAGCCATCAGCGTACCCAACTCGAGCAGGCGCGCCAGTGTCGTCTTGCCCGACCCGGGAGAGCCCACCACCACCACGAGGCGGTCGAAGAGCGATGTCGCATCCCCCTTGAAGAACTGCCGAATTGGCGCCGGGCTGATCAGGGGCAGCAGCGCGAGCGGATCCCGGATCAGTTCGTTGGCTCGCTTGTGCCAGGGATTGATCATCGAATCTCCATGTGCCGCTTGCGGCGCGGGAAGAGCGGGACCACGGGCGTGGGTGAGTCCGTGTCCGGAGGGCTTGCCGCCCACAGCAGCGCGATGGCGTTGTTCGGCGTGTTGTGCTCGAGTACCAGAGGCAGGCCCCCGTCCTTGTAGCCAAACGGAATCTTGTACCCCACGATCTTGTCGCCGCACTTTTCGTCGAAGTGCCTACGGATGAGTCCCAGCAGCTCGTCATCGCCGCAATGCTGCATGGCGAAGCGAGGTGGCAGTACATATGCGAAGCTGTGCATGAACCGAAGTGCGGGGTGGACCTTTCCGATACCTTCGCATGCTTCGCCGATCTTCTGCTCGGCGGTGTCAGTCCCCAGGTAGTGATGGATCTGCACCACGGCTCCTTCCAGGAGAGACAGCTCAGCTCGTTCTGGCGGGCCATCCAGGAATCGAGCGACCTTGCCCTTCCACTTGCCATTGTCGTCATGGATGGAGGAAGTGGCCGAAGCCGAGAAGTCGTCGATCAAACAGACCCACTCGAACCGTGCAGCCATACCATGGAAGTCCTCGCGGGTACCGATACGCTCGGCCAGCTTCTCGTGCAGGTCCCTCCACTTCCGCCCGGAGATCTCGTTGGTCGCAACGACCTGCTCGTTGTTGATGGTGCCTTCATTGAATCGCCTGAAGACGTCGATACGGGCACCATCACTGGCTCCCACGTAAAGGGTCCGAGTCTGGAGGAGATCCAGGCGACGCTTTGCAAGAGGATCCAGGTCCACTTCATGGACAGGCACCCCGCAAAGCCCGGCCACGTGGGCTCTCATCTTCCGCTGGATCAGCGCACCCGAACGGCTGACCAAGTGGTGCATTTCTGCCTGGCTGACGAAAGTGAGGTGCTCGCGCAGCAGCTTGAAGGCGACGCGCCGATCCTCTGGGCTGAACTGGCTTAGCCACCGCAGCAGCGTCAGGTAGAAGCGGCGACCGGGTCCGTAGCCTTGGTAGTGGTCGAACTTGTACTGGGCCATCAGGTCCAGCCACTGGAACCCCTTTGTGGCTTCGTCATCGGTCCACTGCATCAACTGCCCGATCAGACGCCTCGCTTGAATCGGCTTCAAAGCACTCCTCCGCCAACAACCAGGTTCTGCAGGGACGCCTCGTGAGCGGACTGGAAGCTGTCGAGCCAGTCGCCCGACAGCCCCGCTCGACCATCGCCCCTGGGTTCGAGCGCCTGCAAGCACCTCAAGGTGCGTCGAAGAGCCGAGCCTTCGAAAGGGAACGCATCCCAGCACGTGTCCGGATCTGGCGATACACCGTCGACGCTGATGCCGCATGGGTCCTGCAACCACTCTGAGTCGTTGCCGGAGACTTCTCCCCGGTCGCCGATGCGCAGTACGGCCCCCTCTGTGCCGGTGTGTCCGCGGCGAACCAGGCGCTCGACGACAGTCCGTTTAGATGTCGCCGGCGTCAACAGGTCTATGGAGTGTGCAGACCTGAAGAGGCGCCAGCCCGGCATCCCCAGCATGGCCTCGTTCAGGATCAGTGCGGCCTCGGCGAACCGAGTCGAATCGCGATGCTCCACTGTGAGCTGCCCACCGTGCGCTCGCACGACGTAGCCGGATGCGGCGGTGATGCCCAGACTATTGAGTGTCCTCAGGAGCGGATAGAGCAAGGGGTCCGCAGGGACCGGAGGCCACTCTCCTGCAAGCGAGATGACGGTCGAGCCTGAGTGACAGCCCAGCAGGACATGGTGCCAAATGTCCTGCGGGAACACCGAGCGGAGATTTGTGTACAACGAATCGCCACGACCCGACGCGAATCCGAGCTGGACCCCCGCCTTGGCAAGCCTGACGAGCTCGGATGCCACGCCACGATCGATGCCATCCAGCCTTCGACTGGTTTCGCAGCAGGTTCCGTCGAAATCGAGCGCCACGGACCCGAAGCTTGCCGACTGCAACGCACTTCTGATCCTCCGCACCGACGCGCCCACTTCGCTGGGCGACAGCCCACTGCGGAGCAAGGTCTGTACTTTCCGGCTGTGTTGCGTAGTGTCGTGAGCCGCGAGCGGCTCGTATGCCACCGTCCTGAGCGTGTGCAGCCGCCGGGCGAAGTCCGGGACGTCGGGTCTGCCCGGATCCTGGGCGCCGCGAACAGCAATAGCTTCAACCAGACCATACACGGCGCAAAGGCCGGTCAGCGCAGCGCCTGCAAGATCCGAGGGCGTCAGACAGGTGGCTACTGCCACGTCCTTCGGAAGCTCCCGACGTGTTGCCAGCCACAGCTCCAACTCCGCCTCACTCACGATGGCCAGGCAGGCCATCCGATTGCGCCCCTGCACGAGTTGGATGTGGCGCCCATGAGCGAACTGCCGAAGATCGCAACGCTGCGCGGTGCCGAGTGCCGCCTCGGCGAACTTGGACTCGGCGTCAACCGCGGCGGTCGTACCGGACAGGCCATGGAGAACGAGAAGTCGCTGTCCCCCCAGGAGAGCATCCACCAGGGGCTGCCGGCCTGAACGCCACATCTCCAGCTCGACCAAGGCCCGCTCGGCTGTGCCTGTATAGCCGAACCGTCGGGCAAGCAGCGCCACGGTCGCGAGCAGGCTGTTGGTGGCCAGATATCCGTCCTTGCCCCAAGGCGCAGTCAGCGCCAGAGCCGCAGCACGCGGAAGTCGCTCATGTAACAGTTTGACCAGAGGGGCCGCAGGCGAAAACGTCAGCGCTGACACCTCGTCAGCAGCGGCCACGGCCGTGGCCGCTGCGTGCAGGATGTCCGCATTTTTGCCCTCGGCAGAGATCAGCAACGTTCCATGCCGAGCCAGGTGCCTCGATCGCTGCACGTACTCCAGCGGTGTCATGGGGATGGCGAAGGCGCCGAGCTGACGCTCGGCGCAGGCCGCAGCGAACACGGCTGCTGAGAAGGAACCGCCCGCTCCCACGCAGATCAGTGGCAGATCGGCTCCGACCCTCAGCTGGTCGACTGGTTGGCGGCAACACCAATCCAGGGTTGCCGCGACTTGGTCCAGTTCACTAGAGTACGCCTTGCCCATTGCCCTCGCGTCCTTCATTCATGCCGCGACCCGTACTCGGCTTCGGGGGACTGCAGTCCACAGGACAGGAGACGATCCGCTAATGCGTCTCAATCCCTGCTTGCACTACTTCTCCAGTCGTTCGCGCAGAGCGCGCGCGGCATGGGAGTACGAGTGTAGGCTGCGCCACTTGCCGAGTAGCCGCCCGGCAAAGCACAGAGGGTCGATCTCCAACGCCTCGTCGGAGTACTGATTCCGCGTATCCAGCCGCATTGGATTCGAGTCTCCCTCGGCCCCACTCTACCCAGAGTGTCCGTGGACCCCTGACCATCCGACCTCGGACACGAGGGGTGGCTCGGCGTCGAAACCCCCCTCGCAAACGCGCCATTCCGCGGCGCCGCGGCGGCAGCCGGCCCCTACCCTTTCGGTCACGCGCTCGACAGAGCACGGCCTTCAGATCCTGAAGCCACCGAACGAGGACCGCGCCATGTACTCTGCATTGCCCGCTGCCCGCTGCGACGCCGCCACCCAGGCTGGCCAGGCCGGCTCCGGCACCCACGACAGCGAACACCCGGAGACCATCGAGACCCGGCTCTGGCTCGAGGAGCACGACTGGCTGTTCACGGTGCTGCGCAGCGAGGGCAACGTCTCGCCGACCTTCCGCTTCCCGGACCTCATCAGCGCCTGCGTGTCGCTGGTCTTCCTGCACGATGACGCGCCAGCGCGGATCTTCGACTTCCTGGGCACGCAGCTGGTGCTGCGCCCGCCGCTGACGCCCAGGCGCCGCGAGTCGATGTGGCGCCCGCAGTACGAACTGCTGCTGGCCGTGCAGCGCTCGCCGGCCAACCGCCACCCCAACCCCAAGTTCCAGCTCGACCAGCTGACCACGGCCTGCGTGGCCCTGTGCCGCCAGCACGAGCGCGCCGACACGCTGGTGCTGCGCCAGGCCCGGCTGAACATGGCCGACCGAGCCGCGCGCGGGCGCCCATTCCGCCCCGGATGAGGCAGGAGGTGACGCCGCGGTGATGCTGGGGCTTCGGCCCAGACGCGCCGCAGGTCACCTTCCCGTAGACCCGCTCAATACCCGCTCGGTACCCGCGCAACACCCGCTTCCGACCCTGACCGCTTCGCCGGTCCGCACCCGTCGCTCGACGCCCCGCACTCGGCCACACCTGGCCGACTGGGACGGCGTCGCCCTGTCCACCAACACGTCACGGGTCGATCCATGCAGGTGCCGCTGTTGTTCCCCTCGCGAAGGTCGCCGACCAGGCCGATGCCGGGACCCTGGCTGCTGGCAGCGCTCGCCGCCGGCTGGGTGCCGTTGCAGGCCCAGGCCTGCTGGGATCAGGCGGCGCAGCGCTACGGGCTGTCGCCCCACCTGCTGGTCGCGGTGGCGCGTGTCGAGTCCAACCTCGACCCGCGCGCCGTGAACCGATCGCATCTGCAGCGCACGGGCTCCTACGACATCGGGCTCATGCAGATCAACAGCTCCCACCTTCCTACGCTGGCGCGGCATGGCATCAGCGAGGCGCAGCTCTACGACCCGTGCACGAACATCCACGTCGGCGCGTGGCTGCTGGCCGACTCATTCGCGCGGCACGGTGCCTCCTGGAACGCCGTCGGCGCCTACAACGCCGCCTGCAGCCAGCTCAAGGGCGAGGCCTGCACGGCAGCGCGTGCCAGCTACGCCTGGAAGGTATACCGCCGGCTGCCTTCCGCGAGCGGCGCGGCCACACGTCCCGTTGCGGCAGCTTCGCAGCGGCCTGTGCAGGCGGCGCAACCGGCGCCCATCCTCCTGGCTGCGAGTGTGGCGCCATGACGCGACGTGCGCTTCGGCTTCTGGCCGTGCCTGTGCTCGCGGTGATGGCCGTTGGCGCCGCGTCGTCGTGCAGCGCACCCCGAACTGGCGCCATCCCTTCACGGCCAGAGGCCGCTCAGCAGCCCGCCACTTCGGCGCGCGCCGCAGCTGGGCTGTCGATCGCCCAGCTGGACCACGGCCGCCAGGCTCGGTTCGTCACGTGCGCACCGCCCGCCTGCCCCGTCGTCACGCCGAAGACGCTGGCCGTCGATCCGCCGCTTGCAGCAGCGGCTGAAGCGCGAGCCGATTCAACCCCGGGCTCGGATGCGGTCATCGGACAGTCGCTGAGCCCCGGTGAGACCTTGGTGATCGCCGGATCCCAGGCAAAGCTGCCAACTGCGCATCGAACCGCGATCGGGCCCGAGGACGCTGGCGAACCGCTGGTGTCCGAGATCGCCGTGGGCTTTCCGTTCGGGAGCGCGGTGCTCACGGCCGCTTCCCGTGCCTTGATCGATGCCGCGGCCACGGGCGACGGCATCCGGCGCATCGACATCCGGGGCCGCACCGACAACGTCGGACCTGCGGCTGCGAACGACCTGTTGGCCCGCCAGCGCGCTGCTGCGGTCGCGCAGTACCTGCGGGCGCGCCACCCGCACCTGGCTGGCGCGGAGGTGAAGGTCGATGGACGCGGCGTCTGCTGCTACGCCACGGAGAACGACACCCCGGAAGGCCGTGCGCGCAACCGGCGGGTCGAGATCGCCTTCTGGCGTGTTCCCTCCGACCTGTAGTGCGCCTGCAGTCGCCCGACCCTCATCCGCACACCCGGCCCTACCCGCACTGGACCGAACCCAGCCACCGACCCGCTGATCACCCGCACGCGACCCGACCGCCACCGCCATCCACCTTCGTCTCCCAGCCCTGAACCCCCGGAGGACTCCCATGAACACCGCTCTCGCCTCTGTGCATCCCGCCCGTGCCACGGGCTCCCTCTCAACCGACGCCGGCGACCCCGGTACGGCCAACTTCGCCGGCAGCCGCCGCTCGAAGCGCCTGCTGTCGCCGGTCTCGCTCTTCGTGCTGATTGCGCTCGGCCTGTGCGTCGCCTTTCCCGGCTACGCCCTCGACCTGGTCGCCTTCACCGGCATCACCGGCCCGCTCACCTCGGCGCTGACGCAGATCGCGAGCCTGGGGCCGGGCATCAAGGCCCTGGTCGGCTTCGTCGGCTTCGTGGTCGCGCTCATCTCGCTGGCCGCACTGCGCAACTTCGGCCCGGTGCTGTTCTATGTCGGGCTGGCCATCTTCGCCGCGGTCGGCCTCGTGATCGCGGGCGCGATCATGGGTGCGGTGATCTGACGCGCGCGCAGCCGACGAGCAGGAGGCCCGCATGCACGCCGACACCTACATCCCGCGCCGCCTGGACGACCAGTGGAAGATCGGCTTCTGGGACGTCGACGTCGCCGCGCCCCTGCTCTTCGGGCTGTTCATGGGCTACATGTCCGGCTCGAAGTTCTCCTTCGCGCTGTGCCTGGCCGCCGGCGCCCTCACCTCGCGCGCCATCGCCCGCATCAAGGCCGACAAGCACCCGGCCTTCGCGGTGCACTGGCTGTACTGGCACCTGCCCACCAGCCCGCTGACGGCGATGCGCGCCACGCCGCCGTCGCACATCCGACGCATGGTCGGTTGACCCCAAGGCCAAGAGATGAAGCCCCAAGCTCACTTCGTTCGCGGCCCCCGAGGGGCTGCTCAGTCCCTTCGGACGGCCGGGCGGGACTGACATGGACTTCGAACGCCTGAACGGGGACATCAAGGAGATGCGCCGCCGCAACCGCGGCCTGGCGCTCACCGTGGGCCTGCTGGCCGGCGCGCATGTGCTGGCCCTGGTGGTGATCCTCAACCTGCTGGGCACGGTGCGCACGGTCGTCGTGCCGCCGTCGATCAACAAGTCCTTCTGGGTCTCGCGCGACAAGGCCAGCGGCGAGTACCTCGAGCAGATGGGCGCCTTCATCGCCTGGCTGGTGCTGGACGTGACGCCGGCCTCCATCGACTGGAAGAAGGACATCCTGCTCGGCTATGTCGAGCCCGACCAGCACGGCGAGCTCAAGACACGCCAGGAGCTGGAGGCGGCGCGGCTGAAGCGCATCAACGCCAGCACCTTCTTCATGCCGCAGCAGCTGGTGCCCAGCGAGGACACACAGACCGTCGTCGTCCGCGGCCGGCTGCGCACGCTGGTCAACGGTCTGGAAACGGCCAACGACGCCAAGGCCTACGAGGTGGGCTTCGCGTACAGCGGCGGCCGGATGCACCTGAAGACCTTCAAGGAGGTGACCCATGCCGCGCCGTGACTCCCGGCCGCAGCGCCGTCGCCACGCTGCCCCCGCAGCGGTGTTGTTCACGGCGCGCGGTTGCCTGACACCCCGCTGGTTCCGCTCGGTCGCCGCATGGGCGGCCCTGACAGGCCTGCTCACAGCCGCGGCGCCGGCAACCGCGCTGCAGGTGCTGGACGCCCGCGACGGCGTGGCCGTCGAGGCCGTGCTGTCGATCAAGGAGCCCACGCGCATCCGCATCGACGGCGCCGCGATCACGGACGTGTTCGGCAACATCCATTCCAGCAATTGCGGTGGTGCTGCGCCGTCTTCCAGCGGCAGCAACGGTGCCCCACCCGCTGCCGCCTTGCCGGCCGTGAACCCCACGGGGGAGATCGTGCTGGAGTGCGACCGCGACAAGGGCGAGATCTACATCCGCCCGGTCGGCGACTCGCCCAAGCCGGTCAACCTGTTCATCTCGTCGGCGCACGCCACCTACACGCTGGTGCTGCGCAAGGCAGACACCCCGGCCGACACCATCGTCATCCGCGACCCCGGCCAACGGGCGCTGCAGGCGATGCAGTCAACGACCGGCGCCGCGGGCTCGCAGTCACCGCTGGTCACCGCCCCCAACCACATCCGGGGGCTGAAGACGCTGCTCCTGGCGATGGCGTCCGACCGCGTGCCGCCCGACATCCGTGTGGACGAGCTCAATCAGCCGATCCAGCTCTGGGCGGAAGCCAGGTTCTCGCTGATGCGGCGCTACGAGGGCCGGGGTCTGGTGGGTGAGAAGTACCTGCTGCAGAACGTGAGCCAGGCCGTGATGGTGCTGGCGGAGCAGGAGTTCGACCGACCCGACACACCGGCGGGTGGGCAGGTGCTGGCCGTGGCTGTCGAGCACCACAACCTGCGTCCGGGCGAGACCACCAACGTCTTCGTCATCCGCCGCGGAGGCCAGTGATGGTGTCGCCCCTGCCTCCCTCTGCAGCCGCCCTTCGCCAGTCGGCCACCCGCCTCGGCGCGCAACTGGCCGAGCGGATGACCCCGCGCCAGCGCCAGTTCGCGCTGCTGGGCGTGATCGTGGCCGCCGGCGTGGGCCTGCTGTGGCTGATCTTCGCGTCCACGGACACCGGATCGTCGTCGGGTTCTCGCAAGCCCGCCGCCGGCGCGCCAGGGCCGGTCACCAACATCGGCGTCATGCCGCCGGGCCAGCAGGTCAACCCGGTGGACCAGTGGGTCGGCACCGCAGGCAGCAAGCTCGCCCAGTACGAGAGCGAGCGCGAGGAGCAGACCCGGCTCAACCGCGACCGCCAGGCCTTCGAGGCCCGCACGATGCAGCGATTCGCAGAACTGGAACAGCGCCTGACCTCGGCGACGCAGGCGACACAGGGCGCCGCCGCTCCTGCGCCCGCTGCAGCCCCGGTTCCGCCCGTGCCTGCACCAATCCCACCAGCCTTGCCGTCGGTCTCGGCCGGCACGACGCCGACCGGGCTGCCGCCGGCGGCCAGCCTGCCGCTCCCTTCGACCTACGGCCCGGGCACGGCCGGCCGACAGTTGCCGGCGGGAATGCCGGGGCTGCCGACGGCCGACCTCGCACCGGCGGCACCGGTGGCACCTGCGATCAGCCGCGTCACGCTGGTCGATCGCAGCGTGCAAGGCGTCGCCGGCTCGAGCGGCAGCGCTTCGGAGCGTGCCGGCACACCGGCGGCCGAGCCTAGGACGGTGTCGACCTGGCTTCCCGTGAGCTTCACGCGCGGCACACTGCTTGGCGGGCTGGACGCACCCACCGGCGGGCAGGCGCAATCCAACCCCCACCCGGTGCTGATCCGCCTGTCGGACAACGCGGTGCTGCCCAACCGCTTCCGTGGCGAGTACCGCGAGTGCTTCGTCATCGCGGCTGGCTACGGCGACATCAGCTCCGAACGGGCCTACCTCCGCACCGAGAACCTCTCGTGCGTCCGCGCCGACGGCGCGACCCTGGAAGTGAAGATCCAGGGCAGCGTCTACGGCGAGGACGGCAAGGTCGGCATGCGCGGCCGGCTGGTCACCAAGCAGGGCCAGATGCTGGCCAACGCCCTGCTGGCTGGCGTGGTCAGCGGCATCGGCCAGGGCCTGGCGACCTCATCCACCAACGTCAGCACCTCGCCGCTGGGAACGATCACCAGCGCCTCGGGTGCCGACGCCTACCGGGCCGGGCTCGGCACCGGCGTCGGCCGCGCCCTCGACCGGCTCGCCCAGTACTACATCAAGCTGGCCGAGAACACCTTCCCCGTGATCGAGGTCGACGCCGGCCGCGAGATCGATGTCGTCATCACCAAGGGCGTCCGCATCGACGTGCCGATGAGCGCCACTGCCGCCGCGCCCCTTGCAGTCCGCCCGAGCAACCCGGAGGTCCCCGACGATGCCAACGACTGACAAGCCCTCGCCAGGCTTCGCCTTTCCGTCCCCCGCCCTGCGTGCTCCCAGCCGGCATCTCCGGCCCGCGGCCTGGTTCATGGCCGGTCTGGTGGCCCTTGCCGCAGGCCACGCCGGCGCCGCTGCCGCAGATGAGGCGCGGCTGCTGGCCGCTCTGCGCAAGGCCCACCCCGGCACCCAGTTCACGCAGGTGCAGCGCTCGCCCGTGGCCGGCCTGTACGAGGTCTGGATGAACAGCAACGTGGCCTACGTGTCGCCGCGCAATCCGCGCTACTTCATCTTCGGCCGGGTCTTCGACACCCAGACCATGCAGGACCTCACCGGCCCCAGACTGGCTCGCGCGGCCACCATCGCTGCGCAGCCCGGCCAGGTGCCGGGCGCGGGCGTTCCCTCGGCGCGGGCCGACAGGATGCCGGCTACCGACGCGCCCATCGCCTTCGACCAGCTGCCGCTGGCGGACGCGATCAAGACCGTGCGAGGCAGCGGCGGCAACGAGCACCGTCGCATCGCCGTCTTCAGCGATCCGGGCTGCTCGTTCTGCCGCCGGCTCGAGCCCGAGCTGGCCGGCCTGGACGACGTGACGATCTACACCTTCCTCGTGCCCTTCCAGGGCCGCGCGCGCCCGGTCTCGATCTGGTGCGCGGCGGACCGCGAGAAGGCCTGGCACCATTTCATGCTGCAGGGCGACACCTCGCTGCTCAGGCCGGCGGGCGACCCGGCAGCCCCGCGGGCCCCGGAGTGCGACAACCCGCTCGACCGCAACCTCGCGCTGGCGCAACGCCTTGCCGTCCAGGGCACGCCCACCCTGGTCTGGGCGGATGGCACTCGCACCGACGGTTACGTCGACCGGACCGTGCTGCTCGCTCGCCTCCAGCAGGTGTCGCAGGTGGCGGGGGGCAAGCCATGAAGAAGCCCGCCGTCGTGTTCCACGCAGGTGCGACAACGCGTGCTGCCCCAGCCACCGGACTGGCCGCGGCGTCGGTCCTGCTGGCCTGCATGCTGGGCGGCTGCATGAGCATGAGCGGGCTCAGCGGCAGCTCCAGCTATGCCTGCAAGGCCCCGGACGGCGTGACCTGCGACTCCGTCTCCGGCACCTACGCCAATGCCGTGCAGAACAACCTGCCGAGTCAGCGGCGAACAGCCGGTGCCAGCCCAGGCACCATGCAAGCTCCGCGCGCGGCGGAGGGCATCACCGGCGCAGCCGCAGCGGGCGCTGCAGGCGCGGCGGCTTCCCGCATCGCGGTCTCGCCATCGGCGCCGCCCGCACCCACAGCCATGCCGCTCCGGTCCTCGGCCCGCATCCTGCGGCTCTGGTTCAAGCCCTGGGAAGACGCCGATCGCGACCTCCACGACCAGGGCTACGTGTACGTTCGGGTCGACGACGGCCAGTGGCTCGTCGAGCACGCGCAGCGGCAGATCCGCGATGCCTACGCGCCGCTGCGGCCTCCGCCGCCCGCATCCGCACGTCCTGCAGGTGGCGCCACCGAGTCGCGCGATCCCAGGACATCGAACCAGTCCGGTCGGACAGATCAACCGAGTGGTTCGCTGTCCCTGCCCGGCCTGACACCTCCGGCGGGCCGGCCGCAGATGCCCGTCGATCCGCGTGGCAACGAACCCAACGACTGACCTGGCACCTCATCCGGTACTCCCTGCGAGGCACACGCCATGCCCACTCCGTTCGCCCAGTCCGATTCGATCCGATCCGCCGCCCGTCCCGGCGGGAGCAGCCCCGGCCATGGCAGCCTGGGCTGGCTGGGCCTGGGCTCGCCTCCCGACACGCCGGCCGAACAGTTCGCGTCCTGGCTGCCGTACTCGGCCTACCTCGCCGACGAGAAGCTCTTTGTCAACCGCGACAGCCTGGGCTTCATGCTCGAGCTGATGCCGCAGTCTGGTGCCGACGACCGCATGGCCGAGGTGCTGATCTCGCTGTACTCGACCTGCCCGCCAGCCACCGGGATCCAGTTCCACCTCTTTGCCTCGCCGCACATCCGCGAGCAGCTGCGCCGCTACGCCAACCTGCGCGTCGAGGATGCCGACCAGGCCGACAAGGCCAAGCACTGGGGTCGCCCGGCGCGCAACGACAACCTGTTCCACCGCCTTGCGCGGCAGCGTGTGGGGCACCTGCTGCACGGCGCGCAGCAGTCGCTGACCACCGGCTTCCACTACACGATCCGCGACTTCCGGCTGATGATGAGCGTGTCGGTGCCCGGCGGCGTGGAACAGGCCGGCGACCTGACCCGGCGCGACGAGCTGGTCGCGCTGCGCGAGTCCATGGCGTCCACGCTGCGCTCGTCGTCGCTGCCCAGCCGTGTCTGCGACGCCGCGGACCTGATCAACTGGTGTGCGCTGTTCACCAACCCGGACCGGGTCTCCCAGACAGACGCCCCCAACCTCCACTACGACGACGGCCGCGAGATCCGCGACCAGATCGTCGACTTCGACACCATCCAGGACCCTCACCCCGCCGGCCTGACCCTCTGGAAAGAGGGTCTCGAGGGATCGCTGGAAGCACGCTTCTACTCGATCAAGTCCTTCCCCGAGCGCTTCGCGCTGTGGCAGATGGGCTCGCTGATCGGCGACCTGATGCAGCCGGCGCTGCAGTACAGCGCGCCCTTCCTGCTGACCATGGGCGTGCACGTGCTCGACCCCAACGTCATGAAGTCCGTGGTCACGGCCAACCACGTGCGCGCGACCCAGAACGCACGCAGCAAGATGGCCGAGGTGATGCCCGACGTGGGCAAGAAGCTGCAGGACTGGACCGCGGCGGCCAACGCCATCGACGTGGGCAGCAGCCTGGTGAGCCTGTACCACCAGCTGGCGATCTTCTCGCCGCCCGGGAAGGCCGTGTCCGCCCAGGAAACCGCCAACGCGATCTGGCGCGGACGGGGCTTCCAGCTGAACGCCGATGTCTACATGCACCGGCAGGCGCTGCTGGCCAGCCTGCCGATGACGCTGTCGGAGGCCTTCCACAAGGACCTGGCCAAGATGCGCCGCGTCTCGCGCAAGACGATGGCCAATGCCATCCACCTGGCGCCGCTGATCGCCGAGTGGCGCGGCACGCGCACGCCGGCCCTGGTCTTCGGGGGCCGGCGCGGCCAGCTGATGACGCTGGACATCTTCGACAACGACCTGGGCAACTACAACTTCGCGATCATCGGCGCGCCCGGGTCCGGCAAGTCGGTGCTGATGAACGAGATGGCCTGGTCCTACCGGGCCATCGACGCCAAGGTCTGGATGCTCGACCTCGGTCGGTCGTTCGAGAAGCTGTGCCGCAAGGCCAAGGGCACGTACATCGAGTTCCGGCCCGACGTCGACATCTGCCTCAACCCCTTCACGCACATCGTCGACATCAACGAGGACATCGACATGCTGGTGCCGGCCATCTCCAAGATGGCCTCGATGTCCCGGCCGCTGGACGAGGTCCAGTACAAGGCCATCTCGGCGATGGTCATCAAGCTGTTCCGCGAGCACGGCAACGCGCTCACGGTGACCGCGCTGCGCGACGCCTTCAAGGCCGGCACCATCGAGGAGCTGGGCGTGCGCGAGGACCCGCGCATCCGCGACCTGGCCGTGATGCTGAACCCCTACGCCCGCGGCGGCCAGTACGAGCGCTTCTTCGAGGGGCGCAACAACATCGACTTCGGCAACGACTTCGTCGTCATCGAGAACGAGGAGCTGAAGCGCCGGCCCGACCTGCATGCGGTCGTCAACATCCTGCTGCTGCACCAGATCACCGGCGAGATGTACCTGACGCGCAACCGGCGCAAGGTGCTCTTCATCGACGAGCTCAAGCAGCAGCTGGGCGACATCGGTGCCGACGACCCTGTGAAGGCGGCCGTGGTCGAGGAAGCCGCGCGTCGCGCCCGCAAGTACGGCGGATCGCTCGGCACGGCCACGCAGAGCGCCGACGACTACTACGGATCGGCCCAGATGGAGGCCGCCTTCAACTGCTCGGACTGGGTGTTCCTGCTGCGACAGAAGCCCGAGTCCATCGAGATGCTCGACCGCAAGGGGCGGCTGTCGATGGACGAGCCCAAGAAGCGGCTGCTCAACTCGCTGCGCACGGAGCCTGGCGTCTTCTCGGAGGTCTACATCTCCTCGCCGGTGGGCGAAGGCGTGGCGCGGAACATCCTCGACCCGGCGACCCACCTGCTGTTCTCCAACAAGCTGGAGGACAACGCCCCGATCGACGAGCTGCGGGCGCAGGGGCTGAGCATCGACGACGCGATCACCGAGCTGCTGCGGCGGCGCGGTCACGCGGTGTGACCCTGGCGAGGCCCCCATGGACGTCGACGCCAGCGCCAGTTCTCACCAGCCCGGTGCCGGGCCCGTGGGCGTGGCGCCCATCCTCCTCCACGCGTCATTCGCGCTGCTGATCGTGCTGGGCACGCTGGCCGCCTACGACCGCGTGGTGGTGCGCCCGGCCCAGCGCGTCGGCGTCGTCGATGTCGGCGAGGTGTACCGGCAGAAGGAGGCCGAGTTCACCCAGCTCCTGACCCGCGCCACCACCGACGCCGACCGCGAGAAGGCGTTTGCGCTGGCCCGGAGCTTCTCGCAGCGGCTGCCGGCTGCTCTCGAGGAACTGCCGCGCGACTGCGCCTGCCTGGTGGTGCTGAAGAGCGCCGTGGCCGGCCGGACACCGCAGACCGTCGATCTGACGGCACTGCTGCAGCAGAAGCTGGGCCATCCCCAGACACCTCACAGGAACGACCCCGAGGAGGCCCGATGAAGCGCAGCCTTCGCACCCAGGCCATCGACTTTGCGGCGCACATGCGGCGACGCTGGTACCTCTACCTGCCCGTCTTCGCGATCTGGATCTTCGCCTACACGCGGCTCTTCATCGACCCGACGCCGCGGGTGCCAGTCCTGTTCAACTGGACGGGCAGCCTGCCCTACCGGGTGGCATGGCTGCAGCACGGCGAGCATCCGCTGCAGCGCGGAGAGTTCGTCATCTTCTCGTTTGCGGGCGAGGCGCGAGCCACGTACCCCGGACTGGACGGTCAGCCGTTCTTCAAGGTCGTGCGCGGCCTGCCGGGCGACGTGGTGACGGTGTCCGGCCGCACGGTGTCGGTCAACGGTGTCGTCGTCGGCACGGCCAAGGCCCAGGCCTTCGACCGGCGCCCGCTGGAGCCGATCGCGCCGACGGTGATCCCGCCAGGCCACTACTACGTGCAGGGCACGGGTCCGGACTCGTTCGACTCGCGCTACCGCAGCAGCGGGCTCGTGCGGGCCGAGCAGGTGCTGGGCACCGTGGTGCCGCTGTTCTGAGGGGCTGCCATGGATTCCGACCTGACGCTGCCTTGGCCGGTGCGCCTTCACCCGGTCCAACTGACCTCCCTGTCCTCGCTGGCTTCCCGTGTCGCCCTGACCGCGTTTGCTGTGGCCTTGCCGGCGCTGGCGCAGACATCGTCCGAGCCGGCTGTCACGGGCGACGTGCCGATGGCCGACTACCTTGCGCTGCTCCAGCAGATCTCCCCTGCGGCGCGCCAAGGGGCGCAGGCCTATCTCCAGGCGCACGAGCGCCGGTGCCGCCGGAGTCTTTCGAGCCGCGAGTTGCGACAGGCAATGGCGGAAGGAGACGGCGATCCGCTGCTGATGGCGATGATCCGGGCCAGCCACCTCCAGGACGGACCAGGTCTGACGCGGCTTGGCGAGCAGGTCTCTTGCACCCGAAAGGCGGCAAGATGAAGTTCGAAATGCCACTGCCTCGGGCAGGTTGCACCAGCCCGGCGGCACGCGTCATTCGGTCGCTGCTGGTGGCCGTCGCCTCGATCCTGAGCACGGCCGCCCACGCCGTGGACCTGGGGACCATCGGCCCGACCTATGGCATTGCCGAGCCCCACCTGCTGGAGTTCATACAGCAGCGCCTGCGCGACAAGGAACGCACGGGCGAACTGCAGCGTCTGATCGAAGAGGCCCGCAACCGCAGTGTGGCCGCCGTACGCCAGCCCGCTCCGGTCGAGGGCATACGAAGCACCGAGACGGCACGGTCCTGGACCATCGATCCGACCTTCACGCTCGACCGCAACATCGTCGATGCGCAGGGCCGGCTGCTGTTCCCGGCCGGGACGCGCAAGAACCCGCTGGAGGTGGTGTCGCTGTCCAAGCGGCTGCTGTTCTTCGATGCCCGTGACGGACGGCAGGTCGCTCGGGCCCGCGAGCTGATCGCGCGTTACGACGGCAAGGTCAAGCCCATCCTGACAGGTGGCTCGTATCTGGACCTGATGAAGGCCTGGCGTGTGCCGGTGTACTACGACCAGCAGGGGACGCTGACCCGCCGCTTCGGCATCAGGCAGGTGCCCGCCCTGGTGTCGCAGGAAGGCATGCGCCTGCGCGTCGACGAGGTGCTCGTGCAATGACCACCCTGCCCTCCCTGATCCGCTGGCTTGCCGCACAGAGGATGCCCGCGCTACGCCGTTGGGCCAGCCAGGTGCTTGCCCGCGCGTTGCTGGCTGCCGCCCTGCCCTGGGTGGCGCCTGCGCAGGCCGCCGACAGCCTGACCTGCACCGGCCGCTTCCCCAACCCGATCACCGAGATCTGCTGGAGCTGCATCCTGCCGATCAGCATCGGCAGCGCCACCATCGCCAATTTCGATGGGCAGGAGGACATCCCCAACCCGTCCAACCCGGTCTGCAGCTGCGGCGTGAACCCCACCATCGGACTGTCGATCGGGTTCTGGGAGCCGGCCCGGCACGTGGAGGCCGTGCGCAAGCCGTTCTGCCTGGCGTCGCTGGGCGGCATCGACCTCGACCCCGGCATCCCGGCGCCGGCAGCAGCACGGTTCACGCGCCCCGAAGGCGACGGCGACGGCGGCAGCTTCTACCAGGCGCACTTCTACGTGAACCCGGTGCTGTACTGGCTGGAGGTGGTGACCGACTTCCCGTGCCTGGAGCGGGGCTCGTTCGACCTGGCCTATCTGACCGAGGTGGACCCGCTGTGGAACGACGACGAGCTCACCCTCATCCTCAACCCCGAGGCCGTGCTGTTCGCCAACCCGGTGGCGGTGGCGGCCTGCGCGGCCGATTGCGTGGCCGCGACCGCGGGCTTCGGCATCGCCGAGATGTTCTGGTGCGCCGGCTGCCAGGGCGGCATCTACCCCTTCGATGGCCACGTGCCGTACCACATGGGCGGCGTGCGAACGGCGGCCCTCATCGCGCAGCGGCTGACCGCCAAGATGCACCGCGAGCTGCTGGCCTGGGGCTGGCATGGCCGCCCGGGCCTGTGCGGGCCCTACTTCCTGCCGGCCATGGACAAGACCGCCTACAAGACCCAGCTGACCTATCCGGTGGCCAACACCGCCAAGGACGGCGGGCGCTGCTGCCAGCCCTTCGGCCGCAGCACCATCGTCTGGGGCGCCGGCAAGGAGTACCCGGTGCGCGGAGAGGACTTCGCGTTCATGCTGTTCAGGAAAAGGAACTGCTGTGTGGGCTACTGACAGGGCATCGTTCATCGGACGGACGCTCGTCGCGGGAGTCGCCGTGCTCCTTCTTGCCCGCAGCGTGCTGGGTGCCCCTGCGACGCCACCCGCTGTCACCGACGCCGACATCGAGCGCGCGCGCCAGCAGCATCGGATGCCTACCGAGGCTGAACTGGCACGGGTACCGATTCCTGGCGCACCTCGCATCGAAAACCTGCCGCAGCCGGTGACCCGCATGCCCATCGACCTCGAGGCCATATCCAGAGGCTTCGACCTGCAGAACGGCGCGCAGACAACGGCTATCGGTCCGGGCAAGAGAGGGCCGAAGGTGCTGATTTTCGTGAGCTTCGCGATGCCGGAGGCAACGCTGCAGCGGCTGGTGGATCAGGCCTCGGGGGCGGGCGCGACGCTGGTGCTGCGGGGGTTGATCAACGGCTCGATCCGCGACACGGTGACCCGCATGCAGGCGCTGATCGGCAGCCGCCGCGTTGCCGTCCAGATCGATCCGGAAGCGTTCGATCGCCATGGGATCACGAGGACGCCGACATTCGTCCTGGTCATGGACGGTGCCGGGGCCGAAGCGTGCGCATCCCGCGTGTGTGGCTCGTCGCGGCAGTTCGCGAAGGTCGCTGGAGATGTGACCCTAGACCATGCAATGCAGTACCTGAATCAGGACTCCAGAGCTTCAGTTCGTACAAAGCGGTAGTCCCCGCGCCCACTGCGCCCCGCGCCCAAAGCCAGCAACCTACCGCAGAAGACTGGTTGCGATCACTCAACTTCTGCAGTCGAGGGACCGCAGTTCGGTTCAGAGCTGGCATCCGCATATGCTGTGCGCTAGCGGCGGTCGACTACGCAGATGAAGCTGTTGGGCGTCCAGATGAGCGAGACGGCTGGCAGTCCTTCGAACTCCTCGGCGAGCCAACCAAGCGTCGCCCGGTCAATGCCTGAGTGCGTACCGCCCTGAGGGTGTGTGTGCCAGGTACCCACGAACGCCAGGTAGCCGAGGGAGTCCTCATGGGCCTGGCGCAAGTTCCTTTTCAGATCCTCGGTGCCGAGCACGAAGCGCGAGGGGCCCCGGTAGCTGTCAGCGCTAGCCTGGACCAGACCGGCAACGACGATGGTCCGAGCCTCGTGTGAGACGTGGCCGATCAACGCGCCACCGGTCTCGTATGAGCCCCAACGTGCCGCGTCGGCATTGATGTAATCCCGAACGCCAGCAAGCACGCGAACAGTCCACCCGCCGTCATCGGTGACCGGTAGCACCATCGTCGCTTCTTGCGAGACGAGGGACCAGTTCATGCCGATCCTGTCGTCTTGCTCCGTGCCGACGCCGAGTTGGCCGACCTCCGGCAGTCCGTGGGCCAACCAGCGTTCGATCTGCATTGCCACCAGCGCAGCCGACCTCGAAACCGTGGCGTCGGATATCGGTGCCGTCAACGACCGACAGTTGTCACCGACAAAGACCTGCGTTAGCTCCGAGGAAGTGCCCTTCAGCGCCGCACGCAGTTGGGTATCCCAGCGACAGCGCTCAAAGAGCAGGGCGCTCAGATCGTCGGTCGTGACGGCGCGTTGGTGACCTTCAAGAGCCAGCACCGCGCAGCGCCCCTGGCCGTACATCAAGGTGCGAGCAAGGCGGGCTCCGGTTGAGGCCAGCAGTGGCGACAAGGCCTGGACGGCGAGCACCTTCAACGACGCCGTGGCGTCAAGCACAAGGACGGTGCCCTCGGGAACGACCTCCACAAACTTGGCGGGGTTGCCGAGTACCGTCACCGCGTCCATGTCGAACGCGCGCGCACCGGCGTGCGACAACTGGGTGAAGGTCTCGCGCATGAGATCGGCCTTGCGCTTGGGCACAAGTGCGGTCGGGTAGTCGAGCAGCGCGTGGCGGGCCGAGTTGTGCGGCGAGAGCGCCTCGATGTCCACGAAGCTCATGTTCCCGAAGCCGGCCCGACCGAGGTGCAGCGAAATCTTGGAGCCAAGGCTCCCGCAGCCGAGGACCGTGATCGGCTGAGACACCGCCGCGCCCGCAAGGCCCGAGGTCCTGGCCAGGAGTTCGGGGGATAGCGCGTGGGCATGAAATGCCGGGTGTACCGTCGCAGCGCGTCGGAACAGGTCCTTGGGGTCGATCTCGTAGCGGACCACGTAGGGGAGCAACTCGATGCTGCGGCCCGGCGCGCCGACCAGCGACGCCGGCCGTTGGACCGCCAGGATGACGACCGCGTAGAGCCCATAGCTCCAGGTGCGTGGGTTCTGCTTGGCGACGAGGATCGCACGCCCGTAGTAGTCGTCCAGGGCCTTGGCCAGCGCGTTCCGGTCGATGCCCAGGTCCGCCGCCCGAACGAGCAGCGATTCGAATTCGGCAACCGACTCGGGCTGATAACGCGAGAAGATCTGCGGCTGTCCGTTCTGCAGCGGCGCGCGGGCAACGAACACGGCGGCGCGCCCCGACGCCCACTTCAGGTCGTCCTTCTGGTGCGCCTGCTGGTCGAAGGCGGGCTCGGGCACCGGCACCAGGTTGGGATCGACGAGCGCGCTGATGCCACCATCGATGGCGACGTAACCGGCGTTGATCGCTACGAGCGAGCCGTCCAACGGCGCCAGGGCCGCGACCTGCTCGGCGCTGAAGACAATCGTCGACGGACAGGAGTCTCGGCGCGCCGGCTCCCACCCTTGCGAAAGGTCGATCAACGTTCCCGAGGCCGCCTTGTGCAGCCAGTCCACCAGTTGGTCGACCACGGCGTCCACGCCGAACCGGTGCATCAATTCATCCAGCGAGCCCTCGAAAATGCATGGTGACACCGCCTGGCCAGGGCGATGCGCATTGATGTGCGGCAGGTCGAGCGGAAAGTCCGCCCGCAGGAACGGACGCGGCGCAGACAGCGGCCAGTCGCTCTTGAAGACGAACTTGCAGGTCTCGACTTCTCGGACTCCCGTCGCAGACTGCCCCTCGTGCCGGCTGCGGCTGGGAAGCTCGACCCGGATGTCTACCTCGACCTCCGTCAGGCCGCCGGCGGTCGACGGAGTGCCCACCCGCGCGACCGCGCGGTGCCGACCGAGGCGCGCGATGGCGTCGTCGACGGCTTCGGCCATCGTCAGCCGTGCGGCATCGGCGTGCGTGCCGATGAGACCACCGCGGCCAGCTTGGCTGCAGCCTGCTTCTTGGACGGTGCTTGCAGGCCCTGCCGGCTGACCGTGAACTCGAGCGGCTCGACAGCATCGGCGTTGGGGTACTCGCCGGTGCAGAAGAACTGTCCCTTCGCGTCGTTCGCGATGTCGACGTACTCGCGCTTGGCGCGGATGCACGGCGGGTCGCTGTCGTCGTCCTTGATCGGCTTGCAACTGGCCACGATGGTGGCGCCGCCGCGGGTCTGCGAGAGCGCCTTGCGAGCGTCCGCGTCCACCTTGACCTTCTCGCCCAGATCCGACCAGCTGTCCTCCGACAGCGAGTGCCACGAGCAGTGGTGCGGCGTCTGCAGCAGGTCGTACTCGAGCACGCCCTTATTGTCCTTGTGGCGTTGCCACTGGAGGTTCCAGATAAACACCTCGGCGTCGCCTCCGGTGAGGAACTTGGCCCCGTCGGGGTGCAGCGCGTCGGCGGCCAGCGTGATGTTCATGATCACGCTCGACTGGTTCTTTTCGAGGCACTCCTCGAGCTCTTCGTTGTCCTCCGCATCGATCGGCGCGAGCAGGTAGGCCGAGAAGTACGAGGAGTACTTGCCGTTGATGGTCGAGAAGCTCGTATCCACCTTGCGCACGATCGGCCCGAGGTCGTCAGTCTTGCCGTCGACGTCCTCACCCATGATCTGGATGCGGTCGCCCTCGCCGACGGCGAAGCCCGTGTCGCGGTTGCGCTTCACCCGCCGCCGTGCCTCCCCATTGAACTTCTGCGCGTCCGAGCACAGCGTGTGGTTCTTGCTCGCGCGCCGGAACACGATCGGCGAAGACCAAATCTCGCGGATGACGATCTTCTTGTCCTTGTCGGCCTTCTTGTCGTCGGGGTAGTCCGACAGCGGGCCCAGGTAGAAGTGGCGTTCGAGGCCGCGGCAGTGGTCCTGGTCGGGGTGGCTCAACAGGAAGGCGTCGACATACGGCCGCCCGTTGGAATCGCGCTTGAGGCGATCGCGCAGGTCTTTGGCGACGTCGCGGGCATCCCCGTCGGGGTCGTCGGCATCCTGGCGGATGTTGATGTCGATCAGCAGCGTCGTGGCGTCGGCGTCGCCGAACTTCAGCAGCGTCATGTCGCCGTTGTCGACGGGGAAGAAGGTGATAGTGCTCGGCATGGTGTTGACTCCCTGGACGGATTCTACAAAGTCACGTAGACTAACTACGCCAATCCAACGCAACGACTATACATTTTAGACGCATAAATGGGTGAACCGCCTTCCGACGCCGCACCGGCCAAGGGCTTGAGCTGGGGGCTGGAGCGCCGGCTACAGTTCATTGACTTCAGGTTGCGATGGGAGGGACGGTTGAACCGGACCGACCTGGTCGAGCACTTCGGGCTGTCGATCCCGCAGGTCTCGCTGGACATCGCCAAGTACACGGAGCTGGCGCCAGGCAACCTCACCTACGACCGCAGTTCCAAGACCTACGTCGCTGGCAGCGAGTTCAAGCCCCTGTACCAGCGGAGTTCGGCGCGTAGCTTTCTGGCCGAGTTGCTGGCCACGAAGTCCGGACTCATCGAGATGGCCACGAGCTTCCTCGGCACGCCTATCGAGGCTGACTGGGCGCCAACGCCACAGCGCAGGTTGAACGAGCGGATCGTCGAGACGATGGTCCGGGCGATCCGGGGCAAGCTCGCCATCAGCGTCACCTACCAGTCGATGAGCTCGCTGGATGCGCCCGAGCGGGTGCTGTCGCCACACGCGCTCGGCTATGACGGCTTTCGTTGGCACGTGAGGGCGTTCTGCCATAAGCGCGGGCGCTTCAGCGACTTCGTGTTGGCTCGCATCCTGAACACCGGTCAGGCCGAGCCAAGCACAGTCGATCCGCGGCTCGACGCGCAGTGGCAGACGATCCTGCCGTTGGTTTTGGTGCCGCACCCAGACCTGCCGCCCGCCAAAAAGCGCGTCATCGAACTTGACTACGGGATGCAGGACGGTCAGGCCGAGTTGCCTTGCCGCCAGGCGTTCCTGTACTACACGATGCGTCGGTTGGGGTTGCACGCGCAGTCGACGGATCCCCAGGCGCAACAGATCGCGCTGAAGAACCGCGAGGAGATCCAGCCGTTCCTCGATGCTGTCGGCTCTCAAAACTAGCCCATGTCACTCATCGACTTGATCAAGGATCCCTACGAGCGCAAGGCGCGCATCACGCCGGGCCTACTGGTGGCGCTGCCGCTTCTGGTGCCGCTGCTGTGCGTCTATGGCCCCCGGCACCCGGTGCTCGCCAGCCTGGTGGCTTTGCTTGGCGGCTGCGGTGCGATCTACGGCCTGGCCAGCGTGGCACGCGGCCGGGGAAAACAGTTGGAAGAGGCACTGGTGCGCGAGTGGGGCGGCATGCCCACCACGATCGCGCTGCGGCACGCCGACCCGTTTCTGGATAGCGTCAGCAAGCATCGATACCACGCAGCGATCGCCGCCAAGCTCGGCATCGCGATGCCGACGGCCGAGGAAGAGGCTGCGGATCCTGCCAAGGCAGACGACATCTACGTTGGGGCCACCAAGCGCCTGCGAGAGCTGACGCGAACCAACAAGAGCCTGTTGCTTAAGGAGAACATCGCGTACGGATTTCATCGGAACATGCTCGCGATGAAGCCGATCGGCGTGCTCGTGTCAGCGTTCGGCGTCCTCTACGGCTTGGTCATCGCACGCGCGGTGCAGGTCGACCCACCGTACTTCGCGCCCGCCAACCTGCTAGACCCTGGCCTCGCGGCAGGTCTGTCGCTGCTGGTGTCGATCAGCCTGCTCGCGGCCTGGCTCCTCTACTTCGACAGGGCAGCGGTACGGCGCATCGGCTTCGCGTACGCAGAGCGCCTGTTCGAGTTGTTGCCGTCCCTGCCGTCAGCGGTACCCCGCAAGCCTACGGCCAAGGCCTCTTCGAATTCGTGACGGGATCTGCAGTACGCCACGCCGGAGCCCGGCGCCTACTACCGCGACTAGGCGATGGGCCATCCGTTCAGAACGGAGGCGAAATGCGATACGTGCCGACAACGCGGAACGACAGCACGATCGACTTCATGCCGAGCGGCTCGAGCTGCTTGTCTTACAGGGTATTGCCATGAGCAACCTGCTGCACGATGGCGCGCTTCAGGTCTTCGACGTCGACCACGGGCAATGCGCATTGCTGACTATGCCGACGAGTTGGGGAACGACGTACCGCGTGCTCATCGACTGCGGTCACGCGGTCAACTTCTGCGGCGGGCCGTGGCATCCAGGGGAGCACCTGCAATCAATGGGCGTCACCTACGTCGACATGCTGGTCTGCACGAACTTCGACGAAGACCACATGTCGGGCTTTCCCGACATGGAGGAGAGAGGCATCACGATAGGCTGCCTCCTAGGCAATCCCAGCGTGGCCCCCGAAACCATCATCAAGCTCAAGACCGAGGATGGCCGCGACAATTTGGGCAAGGGTATCGAGGCAGTAGCGCGGAGCATGGCTCTGCGGCGCGACATCGGTTGGCGACAGATTCCGCCTCAGATTCCAGGTGTCCACATGATTTGGACCTGGAACCGATACCCCACATTCGAGGACGAGAACAACCTGAGCCTGGTGTTCACGCTCGATGTCCTCGGCCACCGTTTCATGTTCCCCGGCGACATGGAGTGTGCAGGATGGCGCCAGTTGCTTGAGTTGGAGCAGTTCTGGCCAGTCGTAGGCGGTGTAGACGTGCTGGTTGCCGCGCACCATGGTCGAAGGAACGGTATCTGCCCAGAGATGTTCAGCGTCTATCGCTGCCAGCCGAAAGTGATTGTCATCAGCGACGACTACAAGCAATACGAGACGCAGGAGACGACAAATTTCTACGGCTCGAACGCGAGTGGCATTTCCGGCTTCCGAACAGAGCTTGGGCTGCGAAAGGTGCTCACCACGCGATGCGACGGGCCCATAACCTTCTCGTTCCAGGGCCGGAACTGCTTTGTCTATTGAACGCGGCAAGCGTACCGGCGATGTCGTCATTGACCTCTGACCCACCGTCGGGAAGTCCCAGCCTGCGCTATGCAGTAGACCAGTTGCTGTCGTCTGCTTTCTCGCGGCGGCAGCCGGGCGGCCCAGTCACCAGTTTCCTGTTTGGTAGGCCAGGAACGCCGGCTGGCCTGCTGAACTTGGGTGCAGAGGTGTACTTCTCCCGCGTCGGACTGATGAAGACCGCCTTGCTTGTGCGTGCGGTCGGTCCTTCGTACCTCAGGAGCCTGACGATCTCGAAGATCGCATCGCGCTTGATGGATTTCATCAAGGACAATTTCTACTTGCTCGCGCCGCACGTGTGGGGACAGCAGTTTGAGGAATCGTATGCCGACCGCTTGCCTGACGAGATCAAGCAAAGCCTGACCCAGTCCTTGGCTGCGTCGACACTGATGTCGCCCTCGGCGTATCCGACGCTCTTTCCGCTCGTTCCGGTCGAGGTACTCAAGGACTTCGTTGCCGATAGCTTCTTCCTCATCAAGGCCGACTCGCTCGAGCAGTCCCATCTTCGGGTCGCAGCGCAATTGAAGCCCGCACAGTTCCCGCCATTTCCCTACTGGCAAGGCCGAGTCGAGAGGCCGATTGCGTGGCTCGGAGTGCACACGCCAGCGTCGGAGGCGGCCACGAAGGCGCGCAACGCAATCCTTGGAGCGGTGGCGCTTCTGCCGCATCCGCGCGAGCGCTACCAGTTCTCTGGCCGCAAGATGTTCGGAGGGCGTGCCTCGCTGGAGAATGGCAATGCCAGCTTTTCGTACGGCGAGCCATGCACGCCCGCGATGATGGAGAACATCAAGATCGAGGCGCAGGACCACGTTTGGTTGGAGTTGCTCTCCACCAAGCTCGGGGAAGAGACGGATGAGGCACGGCGCGAGATCAAGGCACTCGAGTACTTCTATCGCGCGTGGTCGCTCGGCGACTCCGAGCGGTTCCCCGTCTTGTTCATGGCCCTCGATGCGCTCTTCTCGAATGCCGCGCAGCACACACAGGCGGTAGCGGACTCCGTCAGCTCGACGATGGGAACGGTGTATGACGTAACCCGGCTGAAGTTGCTCTTGAAGATGAGGGCCGCAGTCATCCACGGTGGCGCCCCAGACGTCTACGACGCCAGCAACTACGTAAAGTACTACGAGGCGTACGAAGCGGACCCGGTCGACGACATGAAACGCATTGCTGCACAGTGCCTTCGTCAGAGGGTCTTCGGCGGCAGCCTGTCGCCCAAACCACACCACTACGCCCACATCCTCAAGGAGCACGGCATCGAGGCGTGATTGGGCGGGGCACCAGGTCAGGGCGAAGGACTCCTCACGCCTTAGTCGAGCGAGTAGCGGCGCGCGGCGATTCAGTTTCAACAAGTGGCAAAACAGACGCCTCCCGTGACCGTCGTCGGATGCCTGACGCTACTGTGAACGCAATCGCCGCAACTCGACCGGCGACTCCACGTCGGCGCATCAGCGGCTGCAGTCCGTCATCGACCTTTCGTAGCAAAGGTAGAGGCAAACGGCGGCAATCGCGGCACAGCCGTGCGCCGAAAGCTTGCCCAGCATCGAAACCCCACCCTCGTGCACCCCGTTTCCCCGAGACACCGACCGGACTGCCCCTGACCATGGGGCGTGCTTCTCCCCACCCCGCCCGGCCCCGGTAGCCACCGCCCTTCCCCGCCGCCGTTGACGGCGAGCCGCGCCTCGCCGTGGCGCCGCCTCGTCGCCGGCATCACCACCGCCTGCTTTCTGACAACGCAGACGGCAGCCGTCGCTGGCCCGCACGAGGAAGGTGTTGCCGCCGGCCAGGCCGCGAACCCCGTGGCACGCGGCAACGTCACCACACCGGGCGCCACCGCCGTGGTCCCAGGCTACACGACCACCCCTCCTGAGCGCAGCTACTACCGCCAGCCCAACCTGTCGACGCAGGGCAGCGCGAGGCTGTCTGCCTGTGCACTGACCCCCACCGACCCTCTCTGCCAGGCGCAGCGTGGCGCCTTCTCCTCGGCAAACACGCCGCGCCCGACGGTCGGCGCCGATGACCCTGCCGTGGCTGCCGCGCGTGCAATCGGCCGGACGCCGTCGGCCGAGCTGGGCAGCCTGGCCGCCTACTACAGCGGTTGCACCACCACGATCACCCCGGTGCCCGCCGGCATGCAGCCACGCAGTTGCCTGCGCTACGTCGGCGTCGGCAACTACAGCTGCAGCCGAAGCCTGACCGTCAGCACGACGCGGACCACCAGCTGCAACCCGGGCGACTGGTTCGCCCACGCCGCCTCCGGCCGCACGGGTCTGGACGTGCAGTGCCTGCCCGACCGCGCCGTCACCGCGCAGCACTTCCGCGTCACCCAGGACGGCAATCCGCTCACCTTCTTCGACGTGGACATGACGACGCCGGTCGTCTTCCCGCAGATCGTGTCGGTCCTCGACACCACCTACTCGATGATCGACGGCCAGCCCATCCGCACGGCCGTCTGGGTGGCTGACAAGAGCTGCAGCGGATCGACCTGCAGCCTGACGGCGATGGTGGCCCCGGAGCGCGCCGAGGTCTGTACCGGTGGTGGCGACTCCGGCTACAGCTGCACCAGCGTCGAGCCCTTCCTCAGGGTCTACGCCGCCTGCCGCGCCGGCACGCAGAGCGGGGACAACATCCAGGACACCGTCTGCCAGGGCGACAGCGGCTGCACCACCACCGCCCTGGACGGCACGAAGTGCTACGCACCCGCTCCCGGATGGACGCCCTACGCCGGCATCGACATCACCGGCGCCATAGGCGGCTACTACTGGAACATCGACGCCGACCGGGCCGTGATCGGCTGGGCGCCCAACCCCGCCTTCGGCTCGATCCCGACGATGCGGCTGTCCTACACGCGGCCAGCCACCACCGTCACCGAGACCGACCGCTGGGACGACCAATGCCCGACCCTGGACGCCGGTGGCCGCTGTACCACGACCACGCCAGCCGTCTGCACCGATGGCCCGGCGACCAAGGTCGTCGACGGCGTGGCCGTCACCCGCGACTGCTGGGAGTACCGGAGCACCATGTCGTGCAGCGGCGGTGCGTCAGCCGACCAGTGCGCACCGCTGGTGGCAGCAGGCTGCACGCCGCAGTCGTCGACCTGTCGGCAGACCAACGCCGTCACTGGCGTGTGCGACGTGTTCGAGGACGGCTACAGCTGCCCGGTGCCGGCCGAGACCGTCACCACCACCAGCAACTGCCCGACCAACGTCTTCTGCCTGAGCGGCAACTGCTTCGACATCGGCGCGCCGAACGACCCCGACTTCGCGCGCAGCATGTCGATGCTCGAGGCCGGGCGCGAGGCGGGCATCTACCTGGACACCGACCGCATGCAGGTCTTCAAGGGCGAGGAGAACCGCTGCCGCGACCGCCTGCTGAAGAACTGCTGCTACGCCGACGGCGCCGGCGCCGGCATGACGAACCAGAGCATCTTCGGCGGCGGCTCGCGTCTGGTCTTCGACGTGCTGATGAACTCGCAGAACCAGCAGTTCATCTACCAGGGGATCTCGGCGCTGCTGATGGGCGGCGGCTTCAGCGGCACGTTCACGACCTATGGCGTGACCGTCGCGGTCAACGGCGCCGCCCTGCCCGCCGGATCGGTGGCCGTGTATGCCGGGGACAGCCTGGTCGTGGCCTTCGACCCGTGGACGCTGGCCATCGCGGTGATCATCTACATCGTGCTCTCGATGATGTCCTGCAACCAGGACGAGGGGAAGCTGGCGATGAAGGAAGGCGCCAGGCTGTGCCACACGATCGGCACCTGGTGCTCATCGTGCTTCCGGGTCCTGGGCGTGTGCGTGTCGTGCGTCGAGCACACAACCTCGAAGTGCTGCTTCAACTCGATGCTGGCGCGCATCGTCAATGAACAGGGCCGCGCGCAGATCGGCAAGGGCTGGGGCGGCGCGCAGAACGCCGACTGCTCCGGCTTCACCGTCGCTCAACTGCAGACGCTCAACTTCGCGGCGATGGACCTGTCGGAGTTCTACGCGTCGCTGGTACCGACCCTGCCGAACGTCAACGCGCTGCAGGCCGGCAGCGCCAGCCGCGTGCCCATCTGCTATTACGGCCAGGGGAAGTGCCAATGAGGGCCATCACCGTTCTGGTCGGCGCCGCATGCGCCATGCTTGTCAGCACTGCCATGGCTCAGGAACGACTGCCGGTCCGCGATGCCAAGCAGCTGATGCTGTCGGCCCTGGACGCACCCGACGGCAAGGCCCACGGGGTCCTGGTCGGTGAGGTCGCCGACGCGATCTCGAAGCGCTTCAACGCCACGTCGCCGATCTACATCGACGTGAGTACCGAGAAGCGCTACGCCCAGCCCGGCTGCAGCCGCCTGAACGTGCGCTTCTGGCAAGACGGCGTGCAGTTGCCGAACTATGGCGCCGGTGGCGTGCAGGCACCGCGGCGGCAGACCATTGACTTCGGCATCAACTACTGCCGCGACGGCCAGCCGCCGCGGTCGCTGTCGTGAGGCGGCGCCCATGACGCTGCGCCGCCCTGCCTCTCTCAAAGCTCGGCTATCACTCTGCCTTGTTGTCATGCTCGGCAACGGTACGGTCGCCCTCGCGCAGCCGCAGGACCCCGGACGGCCGTACTGGTCCGACAACTGGCGCGGCTGGCACTTCTACGAGGAGCCGGAGATCCCACCTCCCGAACCACCAGCTTCCGCACCGCGGCAGGCCGCAACGGCATCGAGTGCCGCCACTGCACCCCGGCGGTCGCCCGCGAAGCCCCCGGAGATCGTCGAGTTCGAGCGCCTGCAGAAGGCCCTCGAGGAGCGCAGGCACATCGCCATCATGCGGCCGACCGAAGCCAACGTACGCCGCTACATGGAGCTGGAGGCCCAGGTGGTGTCGCGCGCATCCACCTTCGCCGACGTGGCGCAGCGCATCGCGTGGGCCAGCCCCGAGCTCGACCCCACGATCCAGGGACGCCCGGTGAACGCGAAGGCCCTGGAGGTGTTCGACCAGCTTCAGACGGCCCAGCGCAGCCAGTCCATCAGCGCCCTGGGACGCGACCACGTCCTGTTCTTCTTCTTCCGCAGCGACTGCCCCTACTGCCATGCCTTCGCGCCGACGCTCGAGGCCTTCCAGGCCCGGCACGGCATCAAGGTGGTCGCGATCAGCGTCGACGGTGGCCCGATTCCCGGCTTCGCGGATGCCCGGCGAGACAACGGGATCGCCACCACGCTGCGGGTGAGCCAGGTTCCCGCCGTCTACCTCGCCCAGCCCTTCACCGGAAAGATCACCCCGATCGGCTTCGGCGTGCTCTCCGAGGCGCAGCTGGTGGAGCGCATCTCGATGGTCGCGGCCTCACCCGACAGCGCCGCCACCCCGTTCCTGGGCGCAACTGGCGGCCTGCAGGCCCAGGCCCGCTTGACCCACCAGCGCTGAGGCCCGCACCGGCGCAGACAGAAATCCAGAGGAGCCTCCGATGAAGCGTACCGACGTCGACCGGTCCCTGCACCGCGCTGTGGTGGTCGCCCTGTGCTGCTCCGCCCTCGCGCTGGGCCCAGCGCGACTGCGGGCCGGCGACCTGAACTCCGAGGTGAACAACATGTTCAACAGCCTGGGCGCCATCGGCAACTACACCGCACCGGGAGCGTTCCGGGGGCAGACCTTCAACACCTACACCGGGGGCAGCCTGTTCATGCGGGCGCCGAACAAGGTCTACCAGCTCGCGGCGATCCAGTTTCCGAGCGCACGCGCCGGCTGCGGCGGCATCGACGTGTTCGGCGGCTCCTTCTCGCACATCTCGGCGGCCGAGTTCAAGAACATGCTGCGCAACATCACGGCCGCGCTGCCGGGCATCGCGTTCCAGCTCGCGCTGGAGTCGGTCTCGCCGCTGCTAGGCGGGCTGACCAAGTGGGCCAAGGGCCTGGAGACCTGGATCAACAACGCGCGCATCAACTCCTGCGAGACCGCGAAGGCGATCGTCAGCACGGCCGCCGAGGCGGCGGGCTTCAGCTCGCAGGAGGCCTGTTCCGATCTGGCCATCGAGATGGGCCTGGAGACCGACCGGGACGCCGCGCGCCGCCGCTGTGCGACCGACCGCCCCGGCATCCTGGCCTCGGCCCGATCCTCGGGCGACGCCAACATCCGCAACAAGGCGCCCTTCGTCGGCAACCTGACCTGGAAGGCGCTGCAGCGCACCGGCACCTACCTCGACGACCAGGAGCGCGAGCTCATCATGAGCATCGTCGGCACGGTGATCTTCTACCCAGAGGATGCGGCGCGGGACCCCGAGCCCGTGGCGCCGACGATCACCTCGATCAGCCAGCTGCTGTACGGTCAGGCGGCGGGCACCGGCACCAACGTCACGCAGCACCTGCTCCGGTGCAACAACTACACCGACTGCGACGTGGTGACGCTGAACACCAGCTACACCCACACGCCCTTCACCGCTCGCGTCGAGACCATGATGCGATCGATCGCCGACAAGATCGCCACGCGAACGGCGATCCCGAACAACTCGGCGGAGGTCGGCTTCGTCAACCAGACCACCGAGCCGGTCTACAAGATGCTCTCGATCGGCGCGACGATTCCCGGCTCGGGGCTGTCCGACAGCCTGATCGCGCAGTACCGCGACGTGATCGCGGCCGACTACGCCTACGTCTTCCTGGAGCGGAACCTGCGCGTGGGCATGGCGGCGCTGGACAAGGACTACACCCTGCAGCAGACGCAGCGCGATCGCGCCAACCTGGTGAGGCAGCGGGCCCAGGCCATGCTGCTGCAGTTGTCGCAGGAGAAGAACCTGCTGTACCAGAAGGTCGGCTCGTTCCGGGCGGTGTCCAGCCACCTGGAGCAGCTCGAGCGGCAGCTGCGTTCGAGCATGCCCCAGCACGTGATGGACATGCTGGGGCAGCAGGCGGCCTTCCAGGCCCGCTGACACGGCGGTCTGCAGGGCCCTTCTTCCGCGGGCGCTGCACAAGCAACCCGAGGCGGGCCAGTCCCCAGGAGCGACGCATGTGGGAGATCTACGCCTACCAGAACGCCGACAGCCTGTTCGGCATCTTCAACGCCGCGGCAGCCATCCACGGCTCCGGCGACTACATGGCGGCGGTCGCCGCCGTGGCCTTCTGCGGGTTCATCGCGGCGCTGGTGGCCTACGCCTTCGCGCCCGAGAAGCTGCAGGGGTGGAAGTGGCTGGCCACGGTGCTGCTGGTGTTCTCCGTCCTCATCGTGCCGCGGGTGACCGTGGGCGTCGTCGACAAGACCGGCGGATCCGCCGTGAAGGTGGTGGCCAACGTCCCCTTCGGCGTGGCCTTCCTCGGCAGCGTCACCAGCACGGTCGGGCACACGCTCACGGGGCTGTTCGAGACGGCCTTCCAGGTCATTCCGGGCGTCGGCGCCCTGCCGAGCGAACTGAGCTACGAGAAGAACGGCCTGATGTTCGGCAACCGCCTCATCCGGGAGACAGGCGGCGTCGCCTTCCAGGATCCGAACTTCCGCACGGACCTGGTCAACTTCATCCACAACTGCACGATGTACGACCTGATCGACGGCACGGTCGATCCGGGCACGTTCTCGAGTTCGGACGACGTGTGGGCGCTGATGGCATCTCCCAACCCGGCCCGCTTCACGACCCTGACCAGCGCTGGCGGCTCGATCACCGTCGACACCTGCCCGAACGCCTACACGAGCCTCAACGGCCGGCTGCCGGCGCAGCTGACCCGCATCCAGGGCAAGCTCGCCTTCCAGCTGAATCCGACGCTGCCGGCGGCGGCCGCCAATGCCGCCATCGCCGGGCAGATCCAGCAGGCCTACCTGAAGAACAGCATCGCGACCGCGGCCGCGACGGCGGCCGACCTGATCCGCCAGAACGCGGTGCTGAATGCGATCAACGACACCAGCAACATCATCGGTCAGAAGGTGAACGACCCGGCGGCCATGGTGCTGGCCGTCGGGCGGGCGCAGTCCGTGGCGCAGCAGAACGCGGCCTGGCTGAACGCCGGCAAGGTCGCCGAGCAGGCGCTGCCGGTGTTCCGCAACGTGATCGAGGCCATCACCTACGCGCTCTTCCCCTTGCTCGTCCTGCTGATGCTGCTGACCAGCGGGCGCGAGACCATGCTGGCCTTCAAGGGCTATGCCGCGGTGCTGATCTGGATCCAGCTCTGGCCGCCGCTGTATGCCGTGCTCAACTACATGGCATCGATCTACGCCGCCTACGACCTCGCGGCGGCAGCCGACCTTGGCAGCGGCGCCAAGGCTCTGTCGCTGCAGACGGCATCGACGATCTACTCCCGGGCGATCTCCGGCGAAGCCGTGGTCGGCTACCTGGCGATCAGCATCCCGTTCATCGCCTGGGCGGCGCTCAAGCGGATGGAGACCTTTGGCTCCGCGCTGGTGGGCGGTCTCTCGGGCCTGCAGTCGATGGTGGCCGGCGCCACGGCAGGCGCCGCGGCCGGCAACCTGAGCATGGGCAATGTCTCGATGGACCAGATCCGTCTCGCGCCGAACCGGACGTCCGCGTTCATGAGCAACTGGCAGAACGACATCAGCGGCAACACCTTCTCGTCGAACATGCTGACCGGCCGGACCGCCGTCAGCCTGCTGCGCAACCAGGGCTACGCGTCCCGGGTCGTATCGATGCGCGTGAGCGAGCAGGACGTGCAGGACGCCAGCCGCCAGGTCGACGCAGCCCGAAGCGAGGCGGTCGCTGCCAGCACCGAACGTTCGGCGGTGCTGTCCGAGGCATTCACCAAGGGCTTGGCAAAGCTGAAGTCATCGCGGAGCAGCACGGGGTCGACATCCAGCAGCTTCGAGCAGTTGGGGCAGACGCTGAACCGGTTGGACCAGATCACGAGGAGCGTCGCCGACAGCACGGGGATGAGCCAGTCTCAAGTCGCACGAATCGCTTTCGGCGCCTCTGGTCATCTCGGTGTCTCCACACCAGTTGCGGGCGCTCGAGCAACTGCCAACGCAGAGAAGGGATACCTGGCAGGGCTTTCGGCAGACCAGCAGAGGGTACTGGGCGCCTTGACCTCGGAGCAGTTGGCCGAGTTCAAGCAGTTCGGCGACCGAGTGTCCCGCGACTCAAGCTTCGCGTCGGTTGTCGCATCTGACGCCCGCGAGGCACGTGAACTGTCTTCACGCTTGAACTCGAGCTCTACCCGGAGTTCGCGCGCCGAGGCCGGTCTCTCAGATCGGAGCGCCTATGCGGAGCGCGTGAGCGCAGCCTATGAACGGGGTGAGGTGATCGCGCTCGACATTGCCCAGGACCCGCACAACCTTGCCATGTTCACACGGTACGCCGAGCAGTACGGTGGCACGAGTGCCGCCGCCCGTGCCCTGATGGAGGCCGAGCTTGCCAGGCAATCACTCGGACCGAACCGGACCCTCTCTGACGGTACTGCCGTGCCGCTGTCATTTGAGTCCCTCAGGACGCAACATGCGCGGCAGGTCAATCAGCTGGCCGAGGGCCCAGATATCGAGAGCGTGAAACGCACTGGCGATGCTGCAGTCGCTCGCCAGCCGGGTCTGCCATCTGGCGCTGTACCTTCAACGAGCGCGCCCGGCACAGTCCGTGACGCAGTTTCACGGCGCGGCCAGGCGATCCGCGAAGGTGTTCAGCAACAGAGCGGCGCGTTGAACTCGGCTGCCGACGCCGGGCGAAGCGAGGATGGAACCTTGGTTGCAGGGCAATCACTGCTCAAGCGCGCCGCCAAGCAAGTAGCTGCGGATGCCAAGGAGTCCGCCGAGGGCGCTGCCGACGCAGTGAAGGACCTGCTGAAGCGAAGGTAGTCAGGCCAGCCGGTCCGGATCGTGGATGTGCTGATCCGGCGGCGGCGATGGTGGCTTCATGAGCGGCGGGTGACCCCTGTCCCGCCAGTAGTTGGCTGCGATGTCGGCCGTCGAAGTTCCCATCCCAGGAATGGAGCCTTCCAGCTCCGGACGACGCTTGATGCCGGATCGATGAGTCAGCGCACCGCCCACCGCGGCTCCGACCAGTGCGCCGATCAGGGACAGGACGACTCGCCTGGCCCAATCGTCCTTCATGGAGGCCAGCAGGCCGGCTGCGCAGCCAAGTAGAACGAGCGCAAGGAAGACGGTCTTTCGCATAGAGGTCGTGCCAGTCCAAGACGGAACCAGTGCCCTGGCGCAGCGTACTACTCCATCTACCGCACAGCCAGAGATCCGTTTCAAGTTGCGACGCTGTGACCCAGACTAGACGTTGGCAGGAGTCGAGTCTCTTGCTTCAGCGACTGTCGATCCATGGAGGGCAGCTTGAGCGACCCTGTCTATCTGATCCGCGAGGTACTGAAGCGCGCGCCGCCGCTCGTCAGCCATCTCGTGATGGTGATACGCGGCCGTCACCTTGTTTCGCTCGGCATGCGCCAGTAGCAACTCGACCACCTCGCGGCTGAATCCATGCTCACGAAGCAAGGTCGCTGCCGTGCCTCTGGTTCCGTGGGGCGAGAAGTCCGGGACGCCGAAGTCGAGTCGCTTGAAGAAGTGGTTCAGCGTAGCGTCGCCGAGCGGCACTGCGGCACGAAGCACAGACGGGAACACGTAGGCCTGCGGCTCCGAGCCGAATGCCTTCAGCAGCCCGAGGAGTTCGAGTGCCTGTCGGGAAAGGTAGACACGGTGCGGCGCCTTCATCTTCATACGCTCGGCTGGGATGTCCCACTGCGCCCGCTCGAGGTCGAACTCGCGCCACCGGGCTCGCAGCACCTCTGACTTGCGGCACATCGTGTACATGAGCATCCGGGTGGCAGCGATGGTCACGAAGTGCGCGCCTTGTTTCGCCACCGACCGCCAGAAGGCTCCTAGTTCTGGCTCGGTCAGATGCCGGTGGTGCTCGGAAGCAGGCACCTCGATGACCCCTCGCAGTGGCAAGGCCGGGTTGACCTCGACGAGCAGCTTCTGGATCGCGTAGTTGTAGATCTGCTGGATGTGTTGCCTGACGCCCTCCGCCGTCTTCGGCGTTCCTCTCAAGTCCTCGATGATCGCGAGCACGTCGGCGGGCCGGACGCCGCCCAGCGGCTTCTCGCCGATCGCTGGCCATACGAAGCGCTCGAGCCGGGACTCGATCTGGTTCCGGTAGGTCTCGGACCTGGTCATCAGGCGCTCCCGGATCCAGCGCCGGGAGAACGCCTCGAACTGGTCGGCAGCGGGCCGGCAGTCCTTGGCCTGCTGCCGACGCTCCGCAGTCTCCTGGCGACGAACTTCGGCGGGGTCTACCCCTCGCTCCAGGAGCGACCTGAGTTCGAAGTGCCGCGCCCGGGCGTCGGCCACCCCGATCTCCGGGTATCGCCCGATCTTGACGTCTCGGCGGCTGCCGGCGAATCGGTACTGGTAGCGCCAGGTCTTCTGGCCGGTCGTGCTGACCTCGACGAAAAGCCCCCCGCCATCGCTTAGCTTGTAGAGCCGCGCCTTCGCCTTGGCGTTGTTGATCCGAGTGGGCGTGAGGGTGTAGTTGCTCAATCGCATGCGTCGTCTCCCGACACTTTTCAGCCACCTCCAAGTGGAGGAATTTGGGCCGTTTCGGGCCCCGTCTCCCGTCAATTTCCCCTCCAAAATGGCGGGATTTCGTGGTCTGCCGTGAGACGTGCTGAAAAGACGAAGCCCCTGATTTCTTCAATAAAATCAGGGGCTTACGGGGCGTCATGAGACGCCGTGGAGCGAGATCACATGTGGTCGATCATCACCTGCCCGAACCCCGAGCAAGACACCTGCGTCGCGCCGTCCATCAGTCGCGCGAAGTCGTAGGTGACCTTCTTGCTCTGGATGGCCTTCTCCATCGACGCGATGATGAGGTCGGCGGCCTCGGTCCAGCCCATGTGGCGAAGCATCATCTCGGCCGAGAGGATCTCCGAGCCGGGGTTCACGTAGTCCTTGCCGGCGTACTTTGGCGCGGTGCCGTGGGTGGCCTCGAACATCGCCACCGAGTCCGACAGGTTGGCCCCCGGCGCGATTCCGATGCCGCCCACCTGAGCGGCCAGTGCATCGGAGATGTAGTCGCCGTTGAGGTTCAATGTCGCGATCACCGAGTACTCGGCCGGGCGCAGCAGGATCTGCTGAAGGAAGGCGTCGGCGATCGAGTCCTTGATCACGATCTCGCGGCCGGTCTTCGGGTTCTTGAGCTTGCACCACGGGCCGCCGTCGATCGGCTGGGCGCCGAACTCGCGCTGCGCGAGCGCGTAGCTCCAGTCGCGGAAGCCACCCTCGGTGAACTTCATGATGTTGCCCTTGTGGACGATCGTCACCGAGGGCTTGTCGTTGTCGATCGCGTACTGGATGGCCTTGCGCACCAGCCGCTCGGTGCCCTCGATCGACACCGGCTTGATGCCGATGCCCGAGGTCTCGGGGAAGCGGATCTTCTTGACCCCCATCTCCTTGATCAGGAAGTCGATGAGCTTGCGGGCCTTGTCGGTCTTGGCCTCGTACTCGATGCCGGCGTAGATGTCCTCGGAGTTCTCGCGGAAGATCACCATGTCGACCTTCTCGGGCTCCTTCAGCGGGCTCGGCACACCCTTGAAGTACTGGATCGGACGCAGGCAGACGTAGAGGTCGAGTTCCTGGCGCAGCGCGACGTTCAGGCTGCGGATGCCGCCGCCCACCGGGGTCGTCAGCGGCCCCTTGATCGACACCACGTACTCGCGGACGATGTCCAGCGTTTCCTGCGGCAGCCAGACATCGGGCCCGTAGACGCGCGTGCTCTTTTCGCCAGCGTAGACCTCCATCCAGTGAATCTTGCGCTTGCCGCCGTAGGCCTTGGCGACCGCCGCGTCCACCACTTTCAGCATCACCGGCGTGATGTCCAGGCCGGTGCCGTCGCCCTCGATGTAGGGAATGATCGGCTGGTCGGGGACGTTGAGCGAGAAGTCGGCGTTGACGGTGATCTTCTGCCCGCTGGCGGGCACCTTGACGTGCTGGTACATGAGGGGTCTCTCCGGTGGGGCGCTTGCGGGCGCAGCCGTTCTTGAATCGAGCCCGAAATTCTATTCGACGGCCCCTGTCAACCGACTGACGGCGAGCCTCGTTGAGGGCGGGCCTCCCGGTTGGAGGGAGGTGTACACCGGACTTTCGAAAGGACTATTCCAAATGAGCAAGCTCCTGGCCGCCCTGGTCGCCGCCGCCTTCGCAACCTCGGGTGCCTTCGCCCAAGCCAAGGACGACAAGAAGGCCGCTACCGCGGCCGCGGCGTCCGCGCCCGCCAAGAAGGAAGCGGCGAAGAAGAAGGCCGACAAGCCTGCCGCCGCTGCCTCGGCTGCGAAGGACGAGAAGAAGAAGTAATCTCCTCCCCCTCGGAAGAGATCGAGCGCCCGGCAACCCCGGGCGCTCCTGTTTTGGGCGCGGGTTTACCCGATGTTCAGCCGAAGCAGTAGGCCGCCACCGCTTCCCAGCTGTGCCGCCCCAGTGCCCACGCCGAGGCCGTGGCGAGCACGACCCCGGCCACCCGGACCCCGAGTGCCGCCGAGCCCAGGACACCGCCGCCGCCGGCCGCGACCTGCCGCCAAAGCCAGGGTCCGGCGACCAGGCTGCCCGCCGTCGCGAGCCCGAAGACCGCCATCGCCGCTGCGCCGGCCACCGCGGTGTTGGCGAGCGCCGCCACCAGCAGCGCGGATTGCAGCAGCCCGCAAGGCCACGCCACCCACAGCCCACCGGCCGCCGCCGATCGCATCACCGGCCCATGCAGGCGCTGCCAGCCCGCCGATGCCGGCGACTCCGCCGGCGCGCGGCGAGCCGCACCGCGACCGACCGACTCCAGCCAAGCCGGCTGGCGGCCGGTGGCGGCAAGCCACAGCCCGAGGCCCAGCGCTGCCAAGTGAAGCAGCGTCCACAGCGGCTTGAACACCGGCGCCGACTCGCCGATCGCCGCCAGCGCGCCGACGCTCGACGCCGCGACGGCGCCAGCCGCCGCATAGGCCGCGACCCGCGCACCATGGAAGGCAAGTTGGCCCGGCCGGCCGCCGCGGCCTACGGCGGCAGCGCAGGGCGCCGCGCACATCGCCAGGCAGTGCGGCGCACCGGCCAAGCCGAGCATCAGGGCACTGAGGACGAGGGCGAAATCCATCATGAACGGGGGCCGTGCTGGCGCCCGCGGGGCAGTCGGCGCAGCGAACCGCCCCGGCGACCGCGCAGCCTAGATGATGCGCGAGAAACGCTGCCGCACCTGCGCCGCACGCAGGTGGCGGTCGAACACCATTGCAACGCCACGCACGAAGAACCAGCCGGTCGCCGTGACCTGGATCGAGCGGTCTCCCACCTCGACCAGGCCGGCCTCGGCCAGCGGCTTCAGCGCTTCCAGCTCGGCGGCAAAGTACTCGCGCATGTCGATCAGGTGCGCAATCTCGACCGACTCGAACTCCACCCGCCCCTGGCACATGATGGCCATGATCACCGCGCGGCGGACGATGTCGTCGCGCGTCAGCGCCAGGCCGCGCGCGACCGGGAAGACGCCGCGCGCCAGCGCGTCGTAGTACTCGGGCAGGGTCTTTGCGTTTTGGCTGTAGGTGGCGCCCATGCGGCCGATGGCCGAGACACCGAGCCCGATCAGGTCGCAATCGGGCTGCGTGCTGTAGCCCTGGAAGTTGCGGTGCAGCCGGCCCTGGCGCTTGGCCGCCGCGAGCGCGTCGCCGGGCAGCGCGAAGTGGTCCATGCCGATGTAGGTGTAGCCGTGGCCGATGAAGCCGGCAATCGCGCCGCCGAGCATGCGCAGACGGTGCTCGGGCGGCGGCAGATCGGCGGCGTCGATCCGCCGCTGTGGCTTGAAGCGGTCCGGCAGGTGCGCGTAGGCATACAGCGCGATGCGGTCCGGCCGCAACTCGGCCACCTGGGCGATCGTGCGCGCGAACGACTCCGGCGTCTGCTTGGGAAGGCCGTAGATCAGATCGGCGTTGATCGACTCGTAGTGCAGCTCGCGCGCAGCGGCGATGAGGTCGCGCACACTCTCGAAGGATTGCACGCGGTGCACGGCCTTCTGCACCGCGGCGTCGAAGTCCTGCACACCGAAGCTGATGCGGTTGAAGCCCAATCCGGCCAGGTGCGCCAGCCGGGCCGGCGACGCGGTTCGGGGGTCGACCTCGATCGAGATCTCGGCCCCGGGGACGATCCTGAACTCGTCGTTCAGCACCGCCATCAACCCCGAGAGCTCCTCGTCGGAGAGGAAGGTCGGCGAGCCACCACCCAGATGCAACTGCGACACCGGCTTGCCGCGGCCGAGCAGCTGGGTGTGCAGCTGGATCTCGGTACGCAGCGCGTCGAGGTACTCACGCGCCCGCTCATGGTGCCGCGTGATCACCTTGTTGCAGGCGCAGTAGTAGCACACCGATTCGCAGAACGGGATGTGCACGTACAGCGACAGCGGAGGCTGCCCGCCGACGACGGCGCCGGCAGCGCGCTGCCGCAGGGCCTGGGCATACTCGTCGGCACCGAAGGCCTCGACGAAGCGGTCGGCAGTGGGGTACGAGGTGTAACGGGGCCCGGGAACGTCGAGGCGGCGCAGCAGGTCTTCTGGGATGTCCATGGCGGTCTGCAGCGCGGGGATTTCGGCGGCTGCTGAGCGCGGACTCTGCCAAAATGACCCCGCGGCGGCTTGATCTGTCTCAAGCAGCCGGCCTACCGCGATCGAACGACACGCTTGCCATGACTTCACCCACACCCGGAATCCGGCTGGAACCCTTCAAGGTGGCCTGCTCGAGCTGCAACCTGCGCGAGCTTTGCCTGCCGGTTGGCATGTCGAACGAGCAGCTGAACCAGCTCGACACGATGGTGGCGATGCGGCGCGCGGTGCAGCGCGGCGACACGCTGTTCCGCGCTGGCGACGCCTTCCAATCGCTCTACGCGGTGCGCACCGGGTTCTTCAAGACCTGCGTCTCGTCGGAGGACGGGCGCGACCAGGTCACCGGCTTCCAGATGGCCGGTGAACTGCTGGGGTTGGACGGCATCGGCACCGAGCGCCACACCTGCGACGCAGTGGCGCTCGAGGATTCGCAGGTCTGCGTGATCCCGTTCCACGAGCTCGAGGACCTGACGCGCGAGTTCTCCGACCTGCAGCACCAGTTCCACAAGATCATGAGCCGCGAGATCGTCCGCGACCACGGCGTGATGCTGCTGCTGGGCAGCATGCGCGCCGAGGAGCGGCTCGCCGCCTTCCTGCTGAACCTGACGCAGCGGCTGCAGACGCGCGGCTTCTCCGGCAGCTCGCTGGTGCTGCGCATGACGCGCGAGGAGATCGGGAGCTACCTCGGGCTGAAGCTCGAGACGGTGAGCCGCACCTTCTCGAAGTTCCAGGAGGAAGGCCTGCTCGAAGTCAAGCAGCGGCAGATCCGCGTTCTCGACCCCAAGGGCCTGCAGGCGCTCGTCAACGGCTCGACTTGTTGACGCCGCCGCCGGGGGCGTTGATGTCCTCGGCCGGCATCGCCAGCAGCTGTGAGATGACGCCGGCGACGACGATCACGCCCCAGAAGACGAAGAACGCGATCGAGTAGACCGCGGTCGCGCTGAGTTCAACCGGCGCGCCGCCGAACCAGTGCAGGCTGTGCGGGTCGACGAGCGCGAAGACCACCATCTCGAGCACGGCGGCCATCAGGAACGCCGGCCAGACGACGATCAGCACCCTGCGCACGAGCGGGTTCATCGTGGCGCCGCCCATTCAGCGCCGCGGCGTCGCGGCGTGGTTGCGCGCCTGCACCGCGGGCGTCTGCGCGTCGGCGCCCGGAGCCTCGCTGGCCACCGCGGCGCCCCTGTCCACCGGCACGTCGGCGCCGCGAACCGCGACCACCGCGGTGACGGTACCCGCCACCACCACCGCGAGCGGACCGGTGACCACCAGCCACATCATTCGAAAGCGCCACCAAGGCGCATCGGGTGCAGGTTCCCGTGTGTTCCGTGCAGCATCCATTGCTCGCTCCTTGCCCGCCTCGCGGCGGCTCATCGCGGAATCATGAAGGTCGACTTTTCCTGTGTCACCGCCGATCGGCCGCCTGCCGACGTGGCCAGCCGCTCGGTGCGGAAAACGATCGCATGCGCGCCCGGGCCACTGCGCCGCGCCGAGGCGGGATCCAGCCGCACCGCCACCGTGAACCAGCGCGCCTGAGCCGGCCCCACCGTCAGCTCGTCGCCGCCGGCGACCTCGATGCCCGGCAGCCCCGACACCCCGACCCGGTAGTGCTGCTCCTGCTCGGTGGCGTTCATCACCTGCAGGCGGTAGACGTTCTCGACCCGGCCCTCGTCGACGATTCGCGCCAGCGTCGCACGGTCGCGGACGACATCGACACGGAACGGGTCGCGCAGCGCGACGCTGGTGACCAGTCCGGCGAGCACGAGCGCAAGGATCGACGTGTAGATAACAACCCGCGGCCGAAACACCTGGCGCAGCATCTGGCCGCGGGTCAGGTGCCGGGCCAGCCCGTTCTGCGTCGCGTAGCGGATCAGGCCGCGCGGGTAGTGCATCTTGTCCATCACGGTGTTGCAGACGTCGATGCAGGCGGCGCAGCCGATGCACTCGTACTGCAGCCCGTTGCGGATGTCGATGCCGGTCGGGCAGACCTGCACGCACAGGTCGCAGTCGATGCAGTCGCCGAGGCCGGCCTTGCGGTGGTCGATCTTGCGCCCGCGGGTCCCGCGCGGGTCGCCGCGCTCGGCGTCGTAGCTGACGACCAGCGTGTCGCGGTCGAACATCGCGCTCTGGAAACGCGCGTACGGGCACATGTACTTGCACACCTGCTCGCGCAGGAACCCGGCGTTGCCGTAGGTGGCCAGCCCGTAGAACAGCACCCAGAACCACTCCCACGGCCCGAGCCCGAACTGCGTCGCCGAGCCGATCAGCGTGCGGATCGGCGTGAAGTAGCCGACGAAGGTGATGCCGGTCCACAGTGCCAGCACCACCCAGACAAGCTGCTTGCCGCTCTTGCGCCAGATGCGGTTGAAGCTCCAGGGTCCGGCGTCGAGCTTGATTCGTGCGACGCGGTCGCCCTCGAATCGCCGCTCGATCCACATGAAGATCTCGCTGTACACCGTCTGCGGGCAGGCGTAGCCGCACCACAGACGGCCGGCGACCGCGGTGAACAGGAACAGCGCGTAGGCCGAGATCAGCAGCAGCGCCGTCAGGTAGATGAAGTCCTGCGGGTAGAGAACCAGCCCGAAGATGTAGAAACGCCGCGCGCCGAGATCGAACAGCACCGCCTGGCGTGCGTTCCACTCGAGCCACGGCAGCCCATAGAAGACAAGCTGCGTGACCCACACCAGCGCCCAGCGCCAGTTCTGGAACCAGCCCGACACCGATCGAGGCTGGATCTTCTGCTGCTTGGCATACAGCGAGACGAGGACGACGGCATCGTCACCGCCATTGCCTGCGGCGGCCGCCGCAGGCGCCGGAGTCGGGGAGACTTCTGCCAAGGTCTACTTCTGAGCCACCGCCTGCGGCTGCGACAGCCGCCAGACGTAGGCCGCCAGCACGCGGATCTGCTCCGGGCTCAGCCGGCCGGACTGCGCCGGCATCACGTTGGTCTTGCCGCCGGAGACCATCGCGACGATCGCCTCCTCGCCCCAGCCGTGCAGCCATACCTTGTCGGTGAGGTTGGGGGCACCCATCGCCGGGTTGCCCTTGCCGTCGGCCCCGTGGCAGGCGGCGCAGACGGCGAACTTCGCCTTTCCGAGCTGCGCTGCGACGTTGTTGTGCGCGCTCCCGGACAGGCTGAGCACGTAGTTCGCGACGTTGCGCACGTCGTCGGCGCTGCCGACCGCCGCCGCCAGCGGCGGCATCACGCCCTGGCGCCCGGCGGTGATCGTCTCTTCGATCTTCTCCGGCGTTCCGCCCCACATCCAGTCGCCGTCGGTGAGGTTCGGGAAGCCCTTGCTGCCGCGCGCGTCAGAGCCGTGGCAGGTGGCGCAGTTGTTGGCGAACAAGCGTTCGCCGATGCCCATCGCCGCGCTGTCCTTCGCGAGATCGGCCACCGGCATCGCCATGTACTTCGCGTACACCGGCGCCATCGCGGCGCGCGCCTTCTCGACCTCCTGCTGGTGCTGGCCCTCGCTCGTCCACCCGAGCGTGCCGGCCATGCTGCCGAGGCCGGGGTAGATCACGAGGTACACCGCCGAGAAGAGAACCGTGATGACGAACAGCCCCACCCACCACCGTGGCAGCGGGTTGTTCATCTCGCGCAGGTCCTCGTCCCAGACATGGCCGGTGGTGTTGTCGTTGGCCATCACCTTGCGGCGGCTGGCCATGACCAACAGCACCAGGCAGGCGACGAGCCCGACGACGGTGGCGACGGCGACGAAGACCGACCAGCCGTTGCTGACGAAGTCGCTCATCGCGCGTCCCCCTGCGCCTTCGCGCCTTCATGTTGCTCGTCGCCGAACGGCAGGTGCGCCGCCTCGTCGAACGCGGTGTGCCGCTTGCGCGACCAGGCCCATGCCAGGATGGCCAGGAAGGCCACCAGCCCGGCCACCGTGGTGGCCACTCTCAGATCGTTGATGTCCATGGTGGCTTGTTGACTCCCGTCACTTGACGGCGGTGCCGAGCACCTGCAGGTAGGCGATCAGCGCGTCGAGCTCGGTCTTGCCCTTCACCGCCTCGGCGGCGCCGGCAATCTCGGCATCGGCGTACGGCGCGCCGAGCAGCCGCAGCGCCTTCATCCGCGGTGGGATCGAGTCGGGGTCGATCTGCGCCCGCTCGAGCCAGGGGTAGGCCGGCATGTTCGACTCCGGCACCAGGTCGCGCGGGCTGATCAGGTGGATGCGGTGCCACTCGTCGCTGTAGCGGCCACCGACGCGGTGCAGGTCGGGCCCGGTGCGCTTGCTGCCCCATTGGAACGGATGGTCATAGACGAACTCGCCGGCGCGCGAGTAGGGGCCGTATCGCAGCGTCTCGGCGCGCAACGGCCGCACCATCTGCGAGTGGCAGTTGTAGCAGCCCTCGCGAACGTAGACGTCGCGTCCTGCCACCTGCAGCGCGGTGTAGGGCTTGAGCCCGGGCACCGGCTGCGTCGTCGACCGCTGGAAGAACAGCGGGACGATCTCGACGATGCCGCCCACCGCCACCACGAGCAGCACGAGGACGATCATCAGGAAATTACTGGTCTCGACCTTTTCGTGGCCCGAGACCGGAGCATTCGGATGTGCCATTTCGTTGTTTCCTGTTGCTCGAGGTTCAGGCATGCGCGGCGACCAGCGGAACCGGCGCCGGCTCGGCCTTGCCATGCCGGACCGTCATCACGACGTTCCACGCCATCAGCACCATGCCGCCCAGGTACAGCAGGCCACCGAGCAGGCGGATCATGTAGAAGGGGAAGGTCGCCTTCACGCTCTCGACGAAGGTGTAGACGAGCGTGCCGTCGGGGTTCACCGCGCGCCACATCAACCCCTGCATCACGCCGGCGATCCACATCGCCGCGATGTAGAGCACGATGCCGATGGTGGCGATCCAGAAGTGCAGCTCGATCGCACGCGTGCTGTACATCGCCTTGCGCCCGTACAGCCGCGGGATCAGGTGGTAGAGGCAGCCCATGCTGATCAGCCCCACCCAGCCGAGCGCGCCGCTGTGCACATGGCCGACCGTCCAGTCCGTGTAGTGGCTCAGCGCGTTGACGGTCTTGATCGACATCATCGGCCCTTCGAAGGTCGACATGCCGTAGAACGAAAGCGAGACGATCAGGAACTTCAGGATCGGGTCGTCGCGCAGTTTGTGCCACGCACCCGACAGCGTCATGATGCCGTTGATCATGCCGCCCCAGCTCGGCGCCAGCAGCACCAGCGAGAACAGCATGCCGATCGACTGCGCCCAGTCGGGCAACGCGGTGTAGTGCAGGTGGTGCGGGCCTGCCCACATGTAGGTGAAGATCAGCGCCCAGAAGTGCACGATCGACAGCCGGTAGCTGTAGACCGGGCGGCCGGCCTGCTTCGGGATGTAGTAGTACATCATCCCGAGGAAACCGGCGGTGAGGAAGAAGCCGACCGCGTTGTGGCCGTACCACCACTGCACCATCGCGTCCTGCACGCCGGCGTAGGCCGAGTAGCTCTTCCAGAAGCTCACCGGCACCGCGGCGCTGTTGACGATGTGCAGCAGCGCGACGGCGAGGATGAAGGCGCCGAAGAACCAGTTGGCGACGTAGATGTGGCGCACCTTGCGGATGCCGATGGTGCCGAAGAAGACCACCGCGTAGGCCACCCAGACAACCGCGATCGCCAGGTCGATCGGCCACTCGAGCTCGGCGTACTCCTTCCCGGAGGTGATGCCAAGCGGCAGCGTGATCGCCGCCGCGACGATGATCGCCTGCCAACCCCAGAAGGTGAACATCGCGAGCCTGGGCATGAACAGCCGCGTCTGGCAGGTGCGCTGCACGACGTGGTAGGCGGTCGCGAAGAGCACGCTGCCGCCGAAGGCGAAGATCACCGCGTTGGTGTGCAGCGGGCGCAGCCGGCCGTAGCTGAGGAAGGAGATGCCGAAGTTCAGTTCCGGCCACGTGAGCTGCGCGGCGATGATGACGCCGACCAGCATGCCGACGACGCCCCACAACACCGCCGCGAGCGCAAAGGCTCGCACCGGGGCGTCGTCATATACCGTCGTGGCCGGTGGCATGGGGTTGGGCATGGGTGGACCTCCTCGGGTCGGACATTTGGGTTGGCGCGGATTTTTGTGGGGCGTTGTGGACCGACCCTTGATCACCGTCAACGGAGACCGCGTCGTCATCAAGGATTCGTTCGCCTTCGCGTTCGAGGTCTTCGAACTGGCCGCGGTGCACCGCCCAGCCGAACACCCCGAGGATCAGCAGCACCAGCACCGCCGACAGCGGGATCAGCAGGTAGAGGATGTCCATCGCGACCCGCGGCGCCCCGGCATCAGCGTGCGGCCCGCATCGCGTTCAGCACCACCGCCAGCGAGCTGCCCGCCATCCCGAGCCCCGCGGCCCAAGGCGGCAGCCAGCCGACGAGCGCCAGCGGCACGCACACCGCGTTGTAGGCCGCCGCCCAGACCAGGTTCTGGCGGACGATTTGCACCGTCTTGCGGGCCGTGCGGTGGGCGTCGGCCAGGGCATCGAGCCGTCCGGACGCGATCACCGCATCGGCCTGCGTGCGCGACACCAGCGCGCCCTGCCCCATCGCAAAGGAGACGTCGGCGCGCGCCAGCACCGGCGCGTCGTTGACGCCGTCGCCCACCATCATCACGGTGCGCCCGTCGCGCTGCGACGCTGCAACCTGCGCAAGCTTGATCTCGGGGGTGGCCTGTGAGACCACGTGATCGAGGCCGATCCGGCGCGCCAGGGCCTGTGCGCGGTCGGCACGGTCGCCTGATAGCAATGTGCAGCGCATGCCGGCGCCGCGCAGCGATGCGATCGCGTCGGCTGCGCCGGCGCGCACCGCCTCCTCGAAGTCGAAGCCGGCGAGCAACTGGCCGTCGCGTCCGAGCCAGACTCGCGCGGCGTCGGCGGCCGGCGGCGGCTCGACCGGCACGCCACCGGCCCAGTCGCGCGCACCCAGGCGCCAGATGCGGCCGTCGCCGTCGGCGCCCTGCAGGCCCTGCCCTGCTTGCTCCTCGACCGCTGTCCACGCCGGGCCGGATGGCTCTTGCGCCGCGGCCGCTGCAAGTGCCCGCGCAAGCGGGTGCCCCGACCACGCCGCCAGGGCTGCGGCGCGGGCCAGCAGCTCAGCCTCGCCCTCGCGCACGCCATCCACGCGCCGCACGGCCCGCAACGCCGGACGGTCTTCGGTCAGCGTGCCGGTCTTGTCGACGAACAGCGTGTCGACCGTCGCCAGCCGCTCGATCGCCGCCAGCCGCTTGAACACGACACCCCGCCTTGCCAATCCGCCGGCAGCGGCCACCCACGCGGCCGGCGCGGCCAGCGAAAGCGCGCAGGGGCAGGTGACGATCAGCACCGCCACCGCCACCTCGAGCGCCCGCGAGGGGTCGATGAGGCTCCAGGCCAGCGCGGCCAGCCCGGCGAGCGCGACCACCGCCCACAGGAACCAGCGTGCGACGCGGTCGGCGATGCGCGTGCCCTCGGGCCGCTCGGCGAGCGCCTTTTGCATCATTGCGACGATGGCCTCGAAGCGGGTGTCGGCGCCGGTCCGGTCGATTTGCATCACCACCGGGGCTCCGACATTGATGCTGCCGGCCACCACCTCGTCGCCAACGGCACGCGGCTGCGGCGCCGACTCGCCGGTGAGCAACGCCTCGTCGACCTGCGTGCGGCCTTCGATCAATGCGCCGTCGCCGGGGAAGGCCTCGCCGAGCGCAACCCGCACCCGGTCGCCGCGGGCCAGCCGCTGCACGCTGACTCGCTCGCCGCCGCCGTCGGGTCGGAGCCGCTCGGCGCTCTCGGGCATCCTTGCCAACGCCGACTCCAGCTGTTCGGCAGCCCGGTGCCGCGCCCGCATCTCGACGAAACGGCCGGCGAGCAGAAAGCTCACGAACATCGTCAGCGAGTCGTAGTAGACCTCGGTACCAAACCAGCCACCGGGGTCGAAGGTCGCGCCCATGCTGCCGACGAAGGTGACGACGATGCCGAGTGCGACCGGCACGTCCATGCCGATCGTCCGTGCACGCAGCTGCTGCCCGGCAGCCCGCACGAAGGGGCCGGCGGCAAAGCCCATCACCGGCAGCGACAGCACCCAGGCACCCCAGTTCAGCAGCCGGTGCATGTCGGGTGCCAGATCGCCGGGCTCGGCGACGTAGATCGGCGTCGCCAGCATCATCACCTGCATGCCGCAGAACGCGGCAACGAAGAGCCGCCACAACGCTGCGCGCTGCTCGCGCCGACGCATCGTGCGCGCGGGCGCGGCGGCGTCGGGCACGGCGTCGTAGCCGGCTCGACGCACCGCGGCGATCAGCGCCGACAACCGCGTGTGCTGCGCATCCCAGCGCACCGTGGCGCGCTGCGACGCGGCGACGACCTCGGCGCCGAGCGCACCGGGCACCGTCATCAGCGCGCTCTCGACGATGCCGGCACAGGCGGCGCAATGCATGCCGGCCAGTTGGAGCGTCGTCTCGGCGATGCGGTGTCCGGCGGCATCGACATGCCAGCGCGTCGAACGGTCCAGCTCGAGCGGATCGTCGATCACCGCGAGCTCGGGCGCGGCGACCTGGGATTCGATGAGAGAGGCGGTGCCGGACATTCAGTGCAGGCGCGTGCAAGCCCTGCGGCCAGTTTGACGCCCGGGATAATGTAGGCGGCCCGGACCCGAAACGCATGACTTACATCAAGACCTCGATTGCCCGCGCCGGCGCGTCCTTTGCCGCGGCGCTCGGCCTCTGGCTCATCGCACCCGCCCATGCGCAGGAGGGCCCCCAGCCCCGGCTGCCGACGGTCGAGCTCACCGCCGGCATGCATGTCATCCGTGCCGAAGTGGCGCAGACACCCGAGCAGCAGGCGGTGGGAATGATGTTCAGGCGCGAGATGGGCACCAACGAGGGCATGCTCTTCGTCAACCCCGACCGCTCGACACGCTGCTTCTGGATGCGCAACACGCTGATCCCGCTGACGATCGCGTTCATCGCCGACGACGGCACGATCGTCAACCTGGCCGACATGCAGCCGCAGTCCGACGCGTCGCATTGCTCGGCCAGGCCGGTGCGCTACGCGCTCGAGATGCGCCAGGGCTGGTTCGCGAAGCGCGGCATCCAGGCCGGCTTCAAGCTGCGCGGTTCACCTTTCTCGCAATAGCCACGACGCGCCCCGATGCGCACGCGAACCCGCAGGCGCGGGGCTCGCGCGTCAGGCGAAATTGGCCTCGGCGAACGACCAGTTGACGAGCTTGTCGAGGAAGGTCTCGACGAACTTCTGGCGCAGGTTCCGGTAGTCGATGTAGTAGGCGTGCTCCCACACGTCCACCGTCAGAAGCGCCTTGTCCGCGGTGGTCAGCGGCGTGCCGGCGGCACCGGTGTTGACGATGTCGACGCTGCCGTCGGGCTTCTTCACGAGCCACGTCCAGCCCGACCCGAAGTTGCCCACCGCGCTCTTCACGAAGGCCTCGCGGAAGGCCGCATAGCTGCCCCACTTGCTCGCGATCGCCGCGCCCAGCGCGCCACCGGGCTCACCACCGCCGGCAGGCTTCATGCAGTTCCAGAAGAAAGTGTGGTTCCAGATCTGCGCGGCGTTGTTGTAGATGCCGCCCGACGCCTTCTTGACGATGTCCTCGAGCGGCATCGACGCGAACTCGGTGCCCTTTTGCAGGTTGTTCAGGTTCACGACATAGGCGTTGTGGTGCTTGCCATGGTGGAACTCGAGCGTCTCGCGGCTGTAGTGCGGGGCCAGCGAGTCGATCGGGTACGGCAGCGGTGGCAGCGTGTGTTCCATGGATGAGTCCTCCGGGGTTGGCATCGGTTGCCGGGGCGCGAGGGCTGCGCCGGCGAAAGCGCGGCATTCTAGGAGCGTGCCGGCGCCTTCTGGCGGGCGATGCCCATGTCACGGTGAGTCCTCGGCGGGCCGGACGTCGAGCACCTCGGCATGCGCGCTGCCATCGGCCCACACCGCACGAACCCGTTGCCCGGGCCTCAGAAGGCGGGCCGAAACCACCGGCTTCGCGTCGCCATCCTCCACCCAGACGTAGCCGCGCTGCAGCACCTGCCGCGGGTCGAGTGCCTGCAGCCGCCGCTGCAACGCCTGCTGGTGCGCGACCGCGGTGTCGGTGCAACGGTTCGCGGCTTGCAGCAGCCGATGCCACAAGTGCGCACAGCGGGTCGTTCGCCGTTGCAGTTCGAGCGGCGCCGCGGCGCGCAAGCGCGACGCGGTGGCACGCAGCCGCTCGCCGAGAGCGACCACCGCCGCCGCTGCCGGACCCAGCCTCAGCGCAAGGCCGTCGAGCCGCTGCGCGGCACGGTCGAGCGGTCTGCGCGCCGCTCGCTGGAGCATCGGTGCGCGTCGTCCGAGGGCGAGCAGCAGCTCACCGCGGTCCGCGGCGGCAAGCTCCGCCGCCGCGGTGGGGGTCGGCGCCCGCAGGTCGGCAGCGAGGTCGGCGAGCGTGACATCGCTCTCGTGGCCGACTCCGCACACCACCGGCACCCCACAGCGCACCACCGCCTGCACGACGCGCTCGTCGTTGAAGGCCCAGAGGTCCTCGAGCGAGCCGCCGCCCCGCACCAGCAGCACGGTGTCGGCGCCACAACCGCCGGCCCGCTGCAGCGCCGCCACCAGCTGCGCCGGTGCGTCGCCGCCCTGCACCGCGCTCGGCACCACCACCACCCGCACATGGGCGGCACGCCGCCGCAACGCGGTCACCACGTCGTGCAGTGCCGCGGCCGCCGGCGAGGTGACCACCGCCACGCAACGCGGCAGCGGCACCACCGCTCGCTTGCGTGCGGCGTCGAACCAGCCCTCGGCCTCGAGCCGCGCGCGCAAGCGAAGAAACTGCTCGTAAAGCGAGCCGGCCCCCAGCGGCCGCAGGGACTCGGCCACCACCTGCAGCTCGCCGCGGGCCTCGAAGACGCCGATGCGCCCACGCAGCTCGAGCTGCATGCCGTCACGCGGAACGAAGTCGAGCATCGACGCGACGCGCCTGAACATCACGCAGCGCAGCAACGCGCCGCTGCCATCGCTGTCCTTCAGCGCGAAGTAGCAGTGGCCGCTGGCCGCGCGCGTGAGACCCGAGATCTCGCCCCGCACGGCCACCGAGCCGAAGCGCGCGGCCAGAGCGTCTCCGGCAGCCAGCAGCAGCGCGCCGACGCTCCAGACAAAGGCCTCGCGGCCCGATTCCACACGCTCAACCACGGCCGGAAGCCTTGGCTGGCCAGCCCCGATACTCCACAGGCCCCACGTTCCGGGGGTGTGCGCACGGTTTTGCCGTCATGCACTTGTCATGATCGTCCAAGTGCTTGATGTGCATGAGGAAATCGGTGCCCAAAAAAGAAGCGCCGGAGTCGGCGCCGGTGTATTCTGGTCGCAATGTCAAAGTAGGTCAGTGTTGCCCACATAGTTGTCCACAGTTGTGGACCTGCCTGTGCACAAGCTCGAGCCTTGGCATCGGCCGGGCGGTGGAGCCGAGTGCTTCGGCCATAATGCGCCGCGCTTTCAACACCGCTCTCGCGCCACCACCACCTTGTTTTCCATCATACAAGCGGCCGGCTGGCCGATCTGGCCGCTGATCCTCTGCTCGGTGGCGGCGATGACCCTGGTCATCGAGCGGCTGTACCACTTGCGCGAACCGGTCGTCGCACCGCCCCGGCTGCTCGACGAAGTGATGGGCGTGATGAGGCACAGCCTGCCGAGCAGCGACATCGTCAACAAGCTCGAGGCCAACTCGGTGCTCGGTTCGGTGTTGGCGGCCGGGCTGCGTGCGGTGATCGCCGAGCCTCGCATCACCGAGGACGCGCTGCGCCAGGCTTTCGAGAATTCGGGCCGCCAGGCGGTGCATCGCATCGAGCGTTATCTCAACACGCTCGGCACCATCGCCACCGCGGCGCCGCTGCTCGGGCTGCTGGGCACCGTGGTCGGCATGATCGAGATCTTCGGATCGCAGGCACCCACCGGCCAGAGCAACCCCCAGCTGCTGGCGCACGGCATCTCGGTGGCGCTCTACAACACCGCGTTCGGTTTGATCATCGCGATCCCGTCGTTGATGTTCTACCGCTACTTCCGCGGCCGGGTCGACGAGTTCCAGATGACGATGGAGATCGCCGCCGCGCACATGGTGCCGCAGCTGATGCGATTCACCGTCAAGGGCGGCGACTCCCGCTGACGCGATGAAGTTCAGCCACCCCCGCCGCGACGAGCCGGAGATCAACCTGATCCCGTTCATCGACGTGCTGCTGGTGGTGCTGATCTTCCTGATGCTGACCACCACCTATTCGCGCTTCACCGAACTGCAGATCAACCTGCCCGCGGCCAACGCCGAGCGGCTGCGCGAAAGGCCGCAGGAAGTGATCATCGCAGTCGCCAGCGACGGCCGCTACGCGATCAACCGCCGCCCGGTGGACGGCCGCAGCGTCGAGAACCTCGCCGCCGAACTGCGCGCCGCCGCCGGCGGGCGCGACGACGTGGTCGTGATCATCTCGGCCGATGCCACCGCGGCGCACCAGTCGGTGGTCAACGTGCTCGACGCCGCCCGACGTGCCGGGCTCGTCCGGCTGACCTTCGCCGCCCAGGGCAACAGCCCGCGCTGAACGGCGCGATGACCGGCCCGAGCGCAGCGCCCTGGCGGCTCCGACTCGCGGGGTGGCTGCTCGGGCAGTGGTTCCGCCCGAGACTGTCGCCAACCTGCCTTCTGCTGTTGCCCCTCTCGTGGCTATACGGAGGGCTGCGGGCGCTGGCCGAAAGGCGGCAGCGCGATCGCCGAGTCGGTGGCCTTCCGGTGGTGGTGGTCGGCAACCTCGTCGTCGGCGGTGCCGGCAAGACACCGGTGGTGATCGCCCTCGTCGAAGCGCTGCGTGAAGCGGGCTGGACCCCCGGCGTGGTGTCGCGCGGCCACGGCCGCCTCGCCCGCGGCGTGATGCCGGTGGCGGCCGACACGCCAGCCCTGCTCTGCGGCGACGAGCCGCTGCTGATCCACCGCCGCACTGCCGCACCGGTCTGGGTGGGTGCCCAACGTGTGAACGCCGCCGCCGCGCTGCACGCCGCACATCCAGAGGTGGACCTGCTGCTGTGCGACGATGCGCTGCAACACCGGACCTTGCAGCGCGACGTCGAGGTCATCGTCTTCGACGAGCGAGGCGCCGGCAACGGCCGCCTGTTGCCCGCCGGGCCGCTGCGCGAACCGATGACGCCGTCGCCGCCACCCAAAGCGCTGGTGCTCTACAACCACCGGGTGCCGACGACCGCCTGGCCCGGCCACGTGGCGTCCCGGTCGCTCGGCGACGCCGTGCCCTGGGCCGCTTGGCGGGCAGGCGAACGTGGCGATGCGTTGCCGCTGTCCACGCTGCGCGGGCGCCGGCTGGCCGCCTTGGCGGGCATCGCAGTACCGGAGCGCTTCTTCTCGATGCTCGCCGCTGCCGGGCTCGACTTCGTGCCGATGCCGATGCCCGACCATCACCGCTACGGCCGCACCATGCGCTGGCCCGATGGCGTCGAAGACGTGCTGACCACCGAGAAGGACGCTGTCAAGCTCGGCGACCCCGGCCCCCGCGGGCCGCGCCTGTGGGTGGTGCCGCTAGACTTGGGGCTGCCACCCGGGTTCGTCGCCGCGCTGCTGTCGCGGCTGCCGCGACCACCGGGCTCGTCCCACGCCTCGATGTCCCCACAGAACCCTTCGCCGTGACGCTGGACCACCGCCTGATCTCGCTGCTGGTTTGCCCCCTCTGCAAAGGCCCGCTCGAGCTGCGGCGTGACGGCGAGATGCGCCCGCGCGAGCTGTTCTGCCCTGCCGACCGCCTGGCCTTCCCGATCCGCGACGGCATGCCGGTGATGGTCGAGCAGGAAGCCCGCACCATCGACGCCAACGGCGGCGGCACTTCACCGGCTGCGGGCGACGCCGGCGCGCGGTGAGCACGGAGCCGTTTCTCCAGGCACCGCCGTTCACGGTGCTGATCCCGGCGCGGTTGGCATCGACACGCTTGCCGCGCAAGCCGCTTGCCGAGATCGCCGGCCGGCCAATGGTGGTCCGGGTGGCCGAGCGGGCGGCGCTTTCCGGCGCGCGACGGGTCGTGGTCGCGGCCGACGACGAGGCCATCGTCGCCGCCTGCCGCGCCTTCGGCATCGATGCCATGCTCACCCGCGCCGATCACGCCAGCGGCAGCGACCGCCTTGCCGAGGCCTGCACGACGCTCGCGCTGCACGACAACGCGGTGGTGGTCAACGTGCAAGGCGACGAGCCCCTGATCGACCCCGCGCTGGTCGCGCGCACGGCAGCCGAACTGGCTGCACGCACAGACTGCGTGATGAGCACCGCGGCGCACCCGATCGGCTCTGTGGCCGAACTGACCAACCCCAACGTCGTCAAGGTGGTGCTCGACGCCGAAGGCCGCGCGCTGTACTTCAGCCGCAGCCCGATCCCGCACTGGCGCGACGCACCTCCGGGCGGTGCGCTGCCGACACCGCCGCCGCTTCGCCATATCGGGATCTACGGCTACCGTGCCGGTTTCCTACGGCGCTTTCCTGCGCTTGCACCATCGCCGCTCGAGCACATCGAGGCGCTGGAGCAGTTGCGTGTGCTGTGGCATGGCGAACACATCGCCGTGCATGTCACCGATACCCCACCGGGCATCGGCGTCGACACCCCGGAAGACCTCGAACGGGTGCGCGCGATGCTGCGCTGAACCGGCCGGTCCCGAGGGGGGTGCGTGCTATTCTCGCCCGCGCCCGACGCCGGTGCGCCGGTGCCCCGGACAGCACCGCCGACGATCACAAGAGGAGTGCGATGAGGCTGATTCTTTTGGGCGCGCCCGGCGCCGGCAAGGGCACGCAGGCGGCGCAGATCTGCCAGAAGTACGGCATCCCGCAGATCTCCACCGGCGACATGCTGCGCGCTGCGGTGAAGGCCGGCACGCCGCTCGGCGTCGAGGCCAGGAAGGTGATGGATGCCGGCGGGCTGGTCAGCGACGGGATCATCATCGGGCTCGTCAAGGAGCGCATCGCGCAGCCCGACTGCGCTCGCGGTTTCCTCTTCGACGGCTTCCCGCGCACGATCCCGCAGGCCGATGCGATGAAGGCCGCGGGCGTCAAGCTCGATGTCGTGCTCGAGATCGACGTCCCGGACGAAGCGATCATCGAACGCATGAGCGGCCGCCGCGTGCACCCAGCCTCCGGCCGCACCTACCACGTGAAGTTCAACCCGCCGAAGGCCGCCGGTGTCGACGACATCAGCGGCGAGCCGCTGATCCAGCGCGACGACGACAAGGAAGAAACGGTGCGCAAGCGGCTCGACGTTTACCAGAAGCAGACCCGCCCGCTGGTCGAGTACTACTCGGCCTGGGCCGCCACCGGCGACACGATGGCGCCGCGCTACCGCCGCATCGGCGGCACCGGCAGCGTCGAAGAGATCACTGCCCGCGCCTTCGCGGCGCTCGAGTCCTGAACCCCGGAAGAGCCAGCCATGGACATCGCAGGCAAGGTATTCATCGTCACCGGCGGCGCCTCCGGCCTCGGCGAAGGCACGGCGCGCATGCTCGCCGCCAACGGCGGCACGGTCGTGATCGCCGACCTTCAGGTCGAGCGCGGCGAGGCCGTCGCGCGCGAGACCGGTGGCCTCTTCGTCAAGTGCGACGTCAGCCAGGAAGCCGATGCGCAAGCGGCGGTGGCGGCGGCCACCGGGGCCGGCAAGCTCTGCGGGCTGGTCAACTGCGCCGGCATCGCACCGGCAATGAAGACGGTCGGCAAGGACGGCGCCCACCCGCTCGCCGTCTACACCAAGACCATCATGGTCAACCTGGTCGGCACCTTCAACATGATCCGCCTCGCCGCCGAGGCGATGTGCCGCAACGCCCCCGAGCCCACCGGCGAGCGCGGCGTGATCGTCAGCACCGCCAGCGTGGCCGCCTACGACGGGCAGATCGGTCAGGCCGCGTACTCGGCCTCCAAGGGCGGCGTGGTCGGCATGACGCTGCCGATCGCCCGCGACCTGGCGCGCAACGGCATCCGCAACATGACGATCGCCCCCGGCATCTTCGGCACGCCGATGCTGTTCTCGATGCCCAAGGAAGTGCAGGACGCGCTCGCCGCCAGCGTGCCTTTCCCGAGCCGCCTCGGCACCCCCGAGGACTACGCCAAGCTCGTCAGGCACATCGTCGAGAACGACATGCTCAACGGCGAGGTGATCCGGCTCGACGGCGCGATCCGGCTGGCGCCGAAGTAGAGGGCCCCCTACGGCCTGACGGCCGGTCCCCCCGAGGGGGAGCCCGCCGACCGGGAGACCCGGATCGGCGTGGTGCCCCCTGCGGCCTGACAGCCGGTCCCCCCGAGGGGGAGCCCGCCGACCGGGAGACCCGGATCGGTGTGGTGCCCCCTACGGCCTGACGGCCGGTCCCCCCGAGGGGGAGCCCGCCGACCGGGAGACCCGGATCGGCGTGGTGCCCCCTGCGGCCCAACGGCCGGCCCCCCCGAGGGGGAGTCCGCTTGGGCTTCAGTTCATGCGGTGAACTCGGGGTCGGCGCCGGCGAACCGGTTCAGCGCAGCGTTCATCGCGGTGATCAGCCGGCGCTCCGCCGGGGTCAACGCCGGGTGCCAGGTGTCCCAGATCAGCACGACGCGGATCTGGTCGCTGTCGTTGACGGCCTCGTGCTCGATGGTGTCGTCGAAAACCCAGGCCTTGCCGGGCACCCACAGCCGGTGCGAGTTGCCGACGCGGTAGCGGCAACCCTCGGGGACGATCAGCGGCAGGTGGCAGATCAGCCGGGCGTTGCTGGCGCCGACATGGGGCGGGATGCGCGTGCGCGGCTTCAGCACCGAGAACAGCGCCACCGGCGTTCGCCCGGGCTGGTCTGGACGCGGCGTGGCTTCGAGGACGCGCGCCGTCTCGGGGCAGCGCGCGACATGCCCGGGCACCGCGGCGCCGTCCTTCCAAAGGTGGTACACGCTCCATCGCGGCGAGTGGTTCAGCTCCGCCCACTGCGCGACCGGCTCGCCTTCCGCGTACTGGATGTAGGGCACGAAGTCGCTGTCGTCGGCGAGCACCGCGAGGAACTCGCCGCGAATGCGGTCGGTGGCCGCCTCGACCTCGTCGAGCCACGGAAACAGTCCGCGGTCGAAGAACTCCACCGGCAGCAGGTTCGGCACGAAGTAGCGCATTGGCAGCGAGTCGTAGCGCCGCTTGCGGCCAAGCAGGATGTCGAGCGAAAGGCGAAAGCGATCGAGGTCCTCGCCCGAATGGTCGAGCAACGCGCCTTCGAGCGACTGATCCATGAAGGCGCCGAGGTCGCGTTCGTAGGCTTCGCGGTAGCGCTCGGCATGCGCAAGCGCGGCCTGCAGCTCACGCGGCAATCGCTGCCGCGGAGGTGCCACCGTGAGTGCGGCGCCGTAGGCGCGGGTGGCCTCGTGGCGGTGCTGCTGGCCCTCGCAGAGGCGGGCCCGCATCAACAGCGCCATCAGATCGTAGGGGTCGGCGGTGAGCGCGCGCTGCAGCGCGGCTTCCTCGCCCGCAGCATCACCGCGGCGCTGCTGCACCAGCGCCACCGTCACCCATCGCTGGGGGTTGCCGGCATCCGACCGGGCCAGCCGCTCGAAGGCCGCCAGCGCGCTGTCGAGAGCACCCGCACCCATGGCGCGGTGCGCCTCCTCTTCGAGCACTCGGAGTTCCGCCGCAGGGTCGTTCATCGCTGCCACCCAGCAAGAACCCCCCGGTGGCGCCGGGGGGTTCGGGGTAACGGTCGGCCCCGGAGTCCGGGCCTCGCCGTCAGAAGGTCGCCGTCAAACCCAGCGAGATCTTGCGGCCGAGTGCATCGTAGGCCACCGGATAGGTGTTGCCATTGCCGTACGGCGCGCCGGTCACCGCCAGCGGCGGGTCCTTGTCGAAGAGGTTGCTGATCGATGCCCGCAGCGCCAGGTTCTTGGTGAGGTCATACCGCGCCGCGAGGTCGATGTAGTTGACCGCCGAGAACTTCTCCTGCACCGCCTGCACCGTGCCCGAAAGCAGCGGGTTCGAACTCGTCACCTCGTCCTTGACGGCCCCGATGTAGCGCCAGGTCATCGTCAAGTCGACCTTCCACGGAGTGGTCCAGGTGCCGCGAAGCTTGTGGCGCCACTTCGGCTGCGGCTTGATGCAGCTGCCACTGCCGTAGTAGCCGGCGCAGTCGAAAGTGCCGAGGCCCGGCGTCGGCTCCAGTTCGGAACGCTTCAGCAGCGAGCCGATGAAGCCGACGTCGAGGGCACCCATCCCGCCCAGCCGCATCCGGTAGTTGGCCCCGAGGTCGACGCCGGAGACCCGCGCGCGTGCCAGGTTGGCGTTGGTGCCCTCGACGAAGGCCTGCGGAGTGGCCCACAGCGTGCCCCGCGAGTCACGGTGGATCTTGCCGCAGAAGACGGGGTTGCCGGTCTCGAGGCACTGCGTGATCACGGTGTCCGGCGGCACCACGCCGACGATGTCCTTGACCTCGATGTCGTAGTAGTCGATCGTGATGTCGAGGTCCCTGGTCGGCTGCAGCACGACGCCGAAGGTCAGCGAGTCGGAGCTCTCGGGCTTGAGGCTCGGGTTGCCGCCGAAGAGCGCGTTGTACTGGCCCGCGGGGTTGTCGATGACGCTGCCGTACTGCGCCGCAGTGACCCCGGTGCGCGCGCATTGTTCGCGCGTGTAGGCCGGTGCCGCGCCGGCGCAGGGGTCGGCGTCGAGGTTGTACAGACCCAGTGCCTGCGACGCGTACAGCTCGATGATGTTGGGTGCGCGCACCGCGCGCTGCACGCTACCCCGGACCGTGACCGCCTTGACCGGCTGGTACTGCAAGCCGAGACCCCAGGTATCGGTCTTGGCGCCGATGCTGTAGTCGCTGTTGCGATAGCTGGCCGACACCGTCAGCAATTCGGCCAGCGGGCTCTTCTGCAGCACCGGGATCCGCAGCTCACCGAAGATGTCGCGCACCGAGTAAGTGCCGGAGACGCCGATCGTCGGACCGCCCTGCCCGGCGAGGTCACCGCTGGTGAACGCCGAGTCGGTGCTCAAGTCGAGCTTCTCGAGCCGGCGCTCGAGGCCGACCACCGCGCTCAGGCCGTCCCTGGCGCCGGGCAGCTTCATGCCGTAAGCACCGAGGTCCACCGAGACGGTGCCGCCGATGATGTTCTGGTTCGTAGAGCCCTTCTGGAAGCCGGGCGTCTGCAGGTACGCCAGGGCTTCCGGCGTGATCGCACCCAGACGCCAGATGTTGTACGGCACGCAGTTGGGGTCGCTGCCGTCGACGACCGAGCGGCAGACCACCTGCCCGGCGGCGTTGGTGACGACATCGAGGGCGCGCGCGCTGCGAACGATCGAGAAGTCGTTCTTGTAGGTCTCCTGGTAGATCACTCGGCCGGCCTGCATGAAGGCGTCGTAGCTGAAGGCCCCGACATCCCCCTTCACGCCAGCTACCACACGCATCGACGTGTGTCGGATGTCGTCCTGACGCCCACCCCCTTCGACGTTGCGACGGAAGATCAGCGCGTCGGCGGTCTGACCCGGAGCCGTGAGGCCGAGGGCGGCGCGCCACGCCGGCGTCAGCAACGGGTTTTCGTAGCGGATGGCGTTCGCACCCGACGCATCGAAGCCGAACAGCCCGCTCGGGGCGATCTGCGCCACCGTATGGTCGTCGTGGAACGAGGCCTCGAGGTAGGTTCGCGCCATCTCGCTGATGTCGTAGCGCGCGAAGGTGGCGATCGTGAAGCGGTCGGACGGGCGCTGGAAGTAGTTCAGCGGGCCAAAGTTGTAGGCATCGCCCGCAGCCGTCCACGGACGGGTGTTGCCGTTGGCATCGGCGACCGTGAAGTTGCCGTTGTCGGTGATGAAGCGCCCGGGGAAGCTGGTGCTCGAACCGCCGCAAGCGAAGACGTTGCCGTTGGCACCCAACGCGCACGACGAGAAGTCGCGCTCCGACTGCAGCAGCGCCTTCTCGCGCTTGAAGCCGAAGAAGGCGGTGGCGTTGCCCTTGTTGCCCGCGAAGTTCCCGCCCACGGTGATGCTGAAGTCGGTGACCTGTCCGTCGGCATCCTTGTCGCCGGGGATCGGGAAGTTGCGTGCGTTCAGCGCCGCCTGCACATCCTTCGGGTTGCCCTGCTGGTGGTTGTAAAATTGATGATTCAGTTCGAGCTGCAGGCCCTCGAATCGATCGTTCATCACGAAGTTCACGACGCCCGCCACCGCGTCGGCCCCGTACACCGCCGAGGCACCGCCGGTCAGCACGTCGACGCGCTTGACCAGCGAGATCGGGATCTGGTTCAGGTCAGGTGCGATCACGGCCGAGAAGCGCGGGCTGCCCGCCGGCAGTCGACGGCCGTTGACCAGCACGAGGGTGCGTGTCGGGCCCAGGTTGCGGAGGTCGACCGTGGCGGTACCCGACGCACCGTTGGACACCTGCGCGCCGTAGTCGGCAAAGGCCTGAGGCAGGTTGTTCAGCAACGTCTCGACGTTGCGCACAGCTTCGGTCTTGATCTGCTCCTGCGACAGCGAGACCACGGGGCTGACGGACTCGGTCTCGGTGGTCTTGATGCGCGAGCCGGTGACCTCGACGCGCTCGGTCGTCTGCGCGAACGCGGGCAGCGACAGCACCGCTCCACTCAGCGCCACCAACGCTGCCGTGCTGATATTGGTTCTCTTGAACATGCACACTCCTGGTTGAGATTGGTTGATGGATGCACCCCCGCTCCGGCGATGGACCCGGCCACCCTCTCGAGGCCACCGGCGTTCCTTCCGAAACATGTCAGACGATTGTCATGTTCCGGTCTTCTGTCCCGGCCCAGTGGAATCCACCGGGCGCCGTTCGCCGGCGCCCGGCCGTCACCCACGGGCTGACGAGAAAGTCACGCAAATTCAACGTGTTGCATCGCGTCAGCGGAGTCGTGATCGCGGAAGGTCCAGCGGCACGCAATACGACCGCGTGAGCGATCACGTTGGTGAAAGGCAACATAGTGGGACAGCGATGTTGTCCTGATGTCACATGACGAGCACCGCCGTCCCGCGGCGCCGGCTTCAGCGGCCGGCCCTGCCTTCGTCGGGGACGAGGTCGAACGCAATCGTCAAACGGTCCTCGTTGCCCGAGAACGGGGTCGTGCCGTGCCACATCATCGAAGGGAACAGCACCAGCCGGCCCGGTGCGGGCGGCACATGGCAGCGAGCCAGTTCGCCCAGCCCCAGTCGCGACAGCTCGAGGTGCGGCCGGCCGAAGCGCAGCCAGCCCTCGCGGGCGGCGGTGTCTGCGCAGCGGGCGGGGACACGCAAGTAGACGACCCCGCTCAACCACCCATGAGGGTGCACGTGGTCGACGTGAAAACCCTCGGTGCCGAGCCGTGACGACCAGGAGTCGGTGAAGGACCAGCGCGCCGCCCGTCGCGACAGGAACGGGTGGTTGGTGTCGGCGGGCAGCAGGGCGATGTGGCGATCCACCGCCTCAGCGATGCGCTGCTTCAGCACATCGACGAGCGGGTGGCCCTGGTCGAACAGCGTGCCCACCGTTTGTGTGCCGCGGCGCAAGGTCTGGTCGACCGGCGCTCTGTGGTCGAAGTGCAGCGGGTCCAGCTCTGCCCCCAGCGCCGCGAGGAACACCGGCATCGAAGGCCAGCCGCTGGGCGGCTCGAGGTCGTGGATGCCGACAAACGCATCCTCGTCGTTCAGCCAGCTTTCACGCGGGTCGCCGAGCGCTCGCCAGGCCAACCCGCGAAGCGCCCAGGCATGCTGGTCCCGCGGCGCCAGCCGCAGCGCCTCGTCGGCAGCGGCACCGGCCTCCTCGGGCCGCCCGGCCACCAGCAGGCTCGCCGCAAGATCGATCCACAGCTCGGCGTCGTCGGGTGCAAGGGCCAGGGCTTGGCGCTGCCCGGCCAGGCCTTCGTCGATCTCACCCAGCCGGACCAGGCAGCGGCCGAGGCCTCCGAGGTAACGCGCCACGCGAGGCTCTCGCTCGAGCGCCGCCCGGAACCAGCCTGCCGCTTCCTCGAAGCGCTCGGCGCGCCACAGCAGGTGTGCGACGATGCCGGCGGCCGTGGCTCCGGAACCTGGCCGCCGGTGCTCGGCCTCGAGTTCGGCGAACGGCTCGGGGTCGTCGAGCCTCAACCGCAGCCGGGCGATGTCGTAGAGCGCGAGCGCGTGCCCCGGCTGGCGCTGCAACGCACGGCGGTAGGCCTGCAGTGCTTCCTCGTGGCGGCCGAGCGTCTGCAGCGTGTTGCCGAGGTTGTAGTGCACGTCGGCGTCGTCGGCGCCGAGGCGCTGCGCGGCGAGGTGGCCCTCGAGCGCGGCCGCGGCCCGGCCGAGCCGCTGCAACAGCACCGCGCGGTTGTGGTGCAGCGCGGCCGTGGCCCCGCCTGCGGCCAGCGCCTGGTCCAGCACCGCAAGTGCCTCCTCGAGCCGGCCCTGTTCCGAGAGCAGCCTGGCGCGCAGCAGGGTCATGCCGGCGCTCGGCTGCGCGCTGGCGGCGAGCGCGGCAGCCAGCGCCGCTTCGGCGCCGGCACGGTCACCCCGCGCATGGCGGATGCGTGCGAGGTTGTAGTGCGCGTCTGCGTAGCCCGGCTGCAGCGCGATCGCCGACTGCAGGCACGACTCGGCCTCTGCTGTACGGCCGCTGGCGTCGAGCAGGTTGGCGAGGTTGTTCAGGACGTTCGGCTGCAGCGGGCGCACCGCGAGCGAGCGGCGCCAGCAATCCTCCGCCAGCACGAGGTCACCGCGCCGCTTGGCCACCAGCCCGAGCAGCTGCAACGCGTCGGGCTCGGCGGGGAGCTGCTGCAGCACCTGGCGGTAGCAGCGCTCGGCGGTGTCCCAGTCGCCGGCGCGGTGCGCCGCGTAGCCTTGTTGCAGCAACGCGGCGATGGCGGGAGCGGGAGCTGAAGAACTCATCGAGATAGGCGGCAGCAGGCACCGATGATGCCGCGCCGTCCGGAAAGGAAAAGGCGGGCCCGCGGGCCCGCCTTCGTTGCGCCGGCCGCAGCCGGGGTTGTCAGAAGCGCAGCTGGCCCGCCAAGGTGTAGGCCCGCCCGACCACGTCGTACCACTGCGGGAAGGTGTTGCCGCTGTTGGTGCCGGTGGTGGCGATCGTGCTGCCGACGATCGGCGGCTTCTTGTCGAACAGGTTGGCGATGCCGAGGCTCACCTTCATGTTCTTCGTCACGTTCCAGTCGGCCTTGACGTCGATGTAGCTCGTGGCCTTGATCGTCGAGTACTCGGGCAGGAACACCGTGCCGCCCGGCTCTTCGATCGACTTGCCCTGGTAGCGCCAGTCGTAGCGCAGCACGTAGTCGCCGAAGGTCCACACCGTGCGCTGCACCCACTTCTGCTTGGCAGTGGGGCCGCCGCAGTTGGTGCCGTAGAAGCCCAGGCAGTCGAGCAGCGGCACGCCCGGGATCGTCTGGATCTCCCACTTGTCGGTGAAATTGGCGTTCCAGCTGATGTCGAGCCGGCCCCACTTCGCGTCCATGCCCAGGTTCTTCAGCGGCAGCCGGTAGGTGACCTCGACGTCGAAGCCCGAGGTCCAGATCGTGCCGAGGTTCGACTGCGAGGTGACGACGCCGCGCGCCGAGCCGCCGTTCAGCGTGCCGTCGATGCCGCTGCGGTTGATCAGGCCGCACAGGGTGTTGAAGGTCAGGCCGGGGTTCTGCGCCGTCGTGTAGCAGCCGGTGATAACCTGGTTCGCAGTGGCGTTGCTGACCGCCTTGTCGATCTTGATCTTGTAGTAGTCCACCGTCAGCGACAGGCCGGGCACCGCTTCGGGTTCCCACACCAGGCCGAGCGTGGTGGTGTCGGCCTCCTCGGGGCCGAGCTCGGGGTTGCCGCCGGCGACGACGTTGATCTGGCCCGCCGAAGGCGCCGGCACAACGCCGAACTGCGCGATCGGCACACCGGTCAACAGGCACAGGTTGGACAGCGTGCCCGGCGTGTTGGCCTGGGCGGCGCTGATCGCGCTGCCCTGGCAGGGGTCGACCGCCAGGTTCGACAGGCCCGAGACCACCGGCGCGAACATCTCGTTGACGTTCGGCGCACGGGTGGCGCGCTGCTGCATCGCGCGCACGCGCAGGCCCTTGGCCGGCGACCAGTCGGCGCCGGCCTTCCAGCTGCCGTAGTCCTTGCTGCTCAGCCGCGTGCTGAAGTCGGTCTGGCGGAAGCCGAGCTCGAGGTTGGCCGAGCGTGCGAACGGCAGGCCCTCGGCCAGCGGAATGATCGCCTCGACGAAGGCCTCTTCGAACTTGATGACGCCGTTGCGGTCGGGCAGCGGGGCGCCGGTGCCGAGCACTTCGCCCTGGATCTGCGACGGGCCGTCGGAGGCGTTGCCGCCGTAGACCTTGCGCTGCTCGACACCGACGGCGACGCCGATCGGCGACTTCGCAGTCGGCAGCTTGATCGCGCCCAAGTCACCCGACGCGGTGGCCGACAGCACCTTCTGCGTGACCTTCTGGGTCTGCAGCGCGTTGACGTTGAAGAACGCCAGCTGCGCCGGCGTGATCGAGCCCTCGGCGCCGAACACATTGAGCGGCACGCAGCCGTTGGCGGTGTTGCGGCACGCGGTCAGGCTGACGGCGTCCATCGCCTGGCGCGAACGGGCCAACGAACCCCAGTTGACACGCGTGCTGAGCTGGTCGGCCTGGCCGCTGCTCATATAGGTGTCGTAGCCCCAGTTGGCCAGGAACGGCATCGTGCCACGCAGGCCGACGGTGTACTGCGAGGTCTTGTTGTTGAACTCGTTGATGCGCGGGCCGATCTCGGTGATGCGGCGGTTGATCTGCATCGAGACCATCGTCGTGTTGCCGACCACGCAGTTGGCCGCCGAGATCTTGTACGCCGCGCACAGCTGCTCGCGCATCGCCGTCGGGATATACGGGTTGCCGATCGGCACGTCGTAGGTGTTGTTGAAGGTGCCGGTGGAAGCCAGGTTCAGGAAGAGGTCGGTCTTCGTGTACAGCAGGTCGGCATAGACCTCGGCGTTGTCATTGATCTTGAAGGTGCCGAGCGCATTCGCCTGCGTGCGGTCGAGCGGCGTGATGTAGTAGTTGGGCGGGTTGAAGTTGTACAGGTTCACCACGTTAGCCGCGCCGAGCCGGCCGGTGGCGGGGTCGATCTGGCGCGCGCCGGGCAGTGCGCCGTTGAGGCCCGCGTTCCACTCCGCCGCCGGGATGCTGGCCGGGCGGGCGATCGTGAACGCCGCCGGCACCGTGGTGCCCGAGCCGCCGGGGGCGCCGGAGGTCGATGTGATCGACACCAGGCCGAAGTCGCGTTCACCCTGCGTCAGCGGGTTGGTGCGTGTCTGGCCGACGCTGAGCGCGACGTTGCCGCGGCCGTCGGCCAGGTTGGCACCGATCGTCAGGTCGGAGCGGTAACGCTTGGAGTCACCCTTCTCCGAGACACCGTACGACGTGGTGGCGTCGACGCCGGAGAAGTTCTTCTTCAGCACGAAGTTCACGACACCGGCCACCGCGTCGGCGCCGTACACCGCCGACGCACCGCCGGTCACGAGGTCGATGCGGTCGAGCAGCGCCACCGGGATCGAGTTGGTATCGACGACACCAGCCAGGTTGAACGGCACCATGCGGCGGCCGTTGATCAGCACCAGCGTGCGGTTGGTGCCCAGCGCGCGCAGGTCGAGCGTCGCGCCACCCCCGGAGCCGTTGTTGGTGCCAGGGCCGACGGCGGGATACGCCGCAGGCAGGCTGCGCACCACCTCTTCCACCGCCACCGGCAGCTGCGCATTGATGTCGTCGGCGCTGATGCTGCTGATCGGGCTGCTGGACGTGGTACCGACGGTGCGGATGCGCGAACCGGTGATCTCGACACGGTCGCCCGACTGCGCGAACGCCGGCTGCATGCCGGCAAGCAGTGAACCACCGAGCGCAAGCATCACCCCGGCACTGACTCTGGTCCGTTTGAACATGGGGATCTCACTCCTCGTGACTGAACGGTTGCTCGGAAAAACAAACGTGTCGCAGTGCGCCGGTTTCGCCATTTAGGAAGCGGCGGGCCGGCAAGCCTGCGACATGTGAATCGATTGTCACTGAGCGCAAAGACCGACCCAATCCGCGGCTCGGGGGTCTGCCCGCCCTGGGATGCCATATTGGCCGGCAAGGGAACCCGGGCCGGCCTCGACAAGTCTTTTAAATCAACGGCTTACAGACACCCTCGCTGCAACGTAGCGGGTTCCGAGGCGTCCGCAGCTAGGGCTTGTACCGAGTCTTTCCTGGCCGACACGTTGGCGCCACACAACAGCTCGGCGTCACATTCCCGATACGTGTCGCAGGTCAATGGAGCCGCGGCACCGCCGCCAGCAGGTCGCGCGTGTAAGCGGCCCGAGGCTGACCGAGAACCTCGGCACAGTCGCCCTGCTCCTCGATCACCCCGGCTCGCATCACCGCGACCCGGTGCGCGACGTACTCGACGACGCCGATGTTGTGGGTGATGAAGAGGTAGGCGACGCCGGTGCGCTGCTGCAGATCACGCAGCAGGTTCAGGATCTGGGCCTGCACCGAGACGTCGAGCGCCGAGGTCGGCTCGTCGCAGACGATCAGGTCGGGCTCGACGGCAAGCGCGCGGGCGATCGCGATTCGCTGGCGCTGGCCACCGGAGAACTCGTGCGGCCAGCGGTCCAGCGCACCGCTGCCGAGCCCCACCTGGTCGGCCAGCGCCTCGATGCGGCGCCTCCGCTCGACCGGCGACAACTGCGGCTGCAGCGCTGCCAGGCCTTCGTCGAGCAGCTCGAACACACGCAGCCTTGGGTTCAACGAAGCGAAGGGGTCCTGGAAGATGATCTGCACACGGCGGCGCGCGGCGCGAAGCGGCTCGCGCTGAAGCTCGAAGAGGTTGCTGCCATCGAGCAGCGCCCGGCCCGCGACCGCCGCGGCTCCACGAAGCAACTGCACGATGGCCTTGCCGGCGGTCGTCTTGCCGCAGCCCGATTCGCCGACCAGCGCCAGCGTCTCGCCACGAGCGATGTCGAACGAGACCCCGCGCACCGCGGCGAAGTGGCCGACGGTCCGCCGCAGCAACCCCGCACGAACCGGGAAGCGAACGCTCAGCTCCTGCACCTGCAGCAGCGGGATCCCGGCTGCCGCGGATGTCACCGGGGCCGCAGCCGTCGCGGGTGCCGCGGCGGCCGCTCCGACGGCCGGGCGCGCCGTTCCCGGGGGGCCTGCGGCCCCACCGTAGAGCAGGCAGCGCACCTCATGGCCCGGGGCCGCCACCACCATCGCCGGCGGCGTGCCGACGCAACTCGCCATCGCCTCGGCACAGCGCGGCGCGAAGCGGCAGCCGGCAAAGCGAGCGCCGGGCGGCGGCACGCTGCCGGCAATCGCCTCCAGCGGCTGGCCGCGGCGCTGCGCACCGGGCAGTGCACGCAGCAGCGACCGTGCGTACGGGTGGCGGGGTGCGGCGAAGAAGTCCACCGCCGATGCCACCTCGACGATCTGACCGGCGTACATCAGCGCCACGCGCTGCGACATGCCGGCAACCACCGCCAGGTCGTGCGTGATCAGCAGCACCCCCATCCGCTGCTCACGCTGCAGCTCGCGCAGCAGGTCGAGGATCTGCGCCTGGATCGTGACGTCGAGCGCCGTCGTCGGCTCGTCGGCGATCAGGAAGTCGGGCTCGGCGGCGAGCGTCATCGCGATCATCACACGCTGCTTCTGGCCACCGCTCATGCGGAACGGGTAGTCGTCGAAGCGCCGCTCGGGCTCCGGGATGCCGACCCGCCGCAGCCACTGCAGCGCCTTCTCGCGCGCGGCCGCGCCGCGCAGCGGCGTGTGCGCCTCGACCGCCTCGACGAGCTGGCGGCCGACCTTCATCACCGGATTGAGGCTGGTCGCCGGCTCCTGGAAGATCATGCCGATGCGGCCGCCGCGCACGGTGCGCATCGCACGCTCGGGCAGTGCCAGCAGGTCTTCCCCCGCAAGCCTCACATCGCCGCCGACGACCGCGCCGCTGTCGGGCAGCAGCCGCATCAACGCCAGCGCGGTCATGCTCTTGCCGCAGCCCGACTCGCCGACGAGCGCGAAGGTCTCGCCGCGCTCGATTGCGAGCCGCAGGCCGTCGACGGCCCTGACGAGGCCACTTTCGCCGTCGAGCGCGACCTCGAGGCCGTCGGCCACCAGCGTCGTCGTCGCGGCCTTCACGTCACCACCCCCCGCCGCAGACGCGCCCTTCGCGATCGTGCGCGCGGGTCGAAGGCATCACGAACGCCGTCGGCGAAGAGGTTGGCCGCCAGCACCAGCGTGACCATGAACCCGAAGGCGGCGGCAAACGACCACCACACCGCCGGGTCGCGGCTCATCTCGCTGCGCGCGAGGTTGATCAGCCCGCCGAAGCTGGCCATCGAAGGATCGACGCCGACGCCGACGTAGGTGAGCACCGCTTCGTAGAGGATGAGGTCGCTGAACGACAGCACGGTGCTGATCAGCACCAGGTGCACGACGTTGGGAACGATGTGCCGCGCCATGATCCGCGCGCGGCCGATGCCGAAGGCGGTGGCGGCCTGAACGTAGTCGAGCTCGGCGATCTTCAGCGTCTCGGCGCGCACCAGCCGGCACAGCGTCGACCAGCCGGTGACGCCGAGAATCACGCACAACAGGAAGACCTTGAGGTCGGCGCGCTCGGCGCCGGTCTCGAACCACTCCGGGTGCTGGTCGAGCGCCACCTGCACCATCAGCACGCAGGCGGCGATCAGCAGCACGTTGGGCACCGACGACAGCGTCGTGTACAGGTACTGCACGACCTCGTCGACCCAGCCCTTCAGGTAGCCTGCCAGCACGCCCAGCGCGAGCGCGATCGGAAGTGTCGCCAGCGTCGACAGCACGCCGATCACGAACGCGGTGCGAACGCTCTTCAGCGCCAGCACCAGCACGTCGTTGCCGGTGCGGTCGGTGCCGAGGACATGGTAGTGGCCGGCCAGCGCCGCCACGGCACCGACCAGCAGCGAGACGGCGACCACGGTAGAAAACAGCGCGCGCAGCGGCAGCGCCGTGCGGTCGTGCCGGATCGCGCGCCAGGCCGCGGCGGCACTGCCGAAGGCGCGGCGCTGCACCGCCACCACCAGCGCCACGATGGCGAGGGCGAACAGCAACCCCCCACCGGCGCCGGCGAGCGCACGCGACGCGACGTCGCCGGCCCACTGCGACGACGGGTCGGCAAGGTGCGCCCCACCATGGACCAGCCGCGGGTGGTCGCGAACCAGCTGGCCGTCCCGAACCATCGACTCCTTCGTGATGCCCAGGTAGGCCAGCGGCGCCGAGTAGCTCGTCTCTCGCATCGCGTGCTGGCGCGCGAGCGCGAGGTCGAGCAGCGACTCGACGCGTGCGTCGTGGGCCGTCGCCGCCCCGGGCTGGGCCGCCGGCAGCGCGCGGCGGAAGTGCACACTGTCGGCCAGCGCGACCACCACGAACAACGACAGCACCAGCGCCGAGCAGGCGGCCGGTGCGTCGTGCAGCACCTTGGCCCAGGTGGCGCGCGACTGCGGCAGCGCCAGCCAGCGGCGCAGCCCGATGGCCACCGCCAGCACCACCGCCCACAGCGCGGCGTCGGTCCAGAGCAGGACGAACTTGAACCCCATCGCAGTCAGGCGAGCCGCACGCGCGGGTCGATCCAGGTGTAGGCGATGTCGATCAGCGCGTTGCTCACGATGTAGAGCAGCGAACCGAGGAAGACCATCGTTCGCACGATCGCGAAATCCTGGCCGCCGATGGCGTCGATCACGAAGGCGCCGAGCCCGGGGATGCCGAAGAAGCTCTCGAACACCAGGCTGCCGAGGAACACGTACGGCAGGTAGGCACCGGCGCTGGTGACGATCGGCATCAAGGCGTTGCGCAACACATGCCGCAACAGCACCGACTGCTCGGCAAGACCCTTGGCGCGCGCGGTGCGCACGTAGTCCTTGCCCATCTCCTCGAGGAACATCGCCCGGTACAGCCGCGCCTCACCGCCGAGCCGCGCCAGCAGCGACAGCGCCACCGGCAGCAGCAGGAAGCGCACCGCGTCGAGCCCCGGGGCATAACCCGAGATCGGCACCACGCGCAGCAGCCGCGCGAACAGAAACTGCCCGACGATGATGTAGAACAGCGCCGAGATCGACAGCATCACCACGCACAGCACGACGCCCCAGAAGTCGATCGCGCTGCTGCGGAAGAACACCAGCAGCAGCGAGAAGGCAACGCTGACGACCAGCTGCAGCAGGAACAGCGGCAGCGCCAGCTGCAGGCTCACGCCCATGCGCGTCGCCACCTCGTGGCCGATGTCGGTGCTGCGCGCCGAGTCGCTGCGGCCGAAGTCCAGCACCAGCAGCGACACCGAGCGCTCCCAGAGCACGGTGCGGGTGAGCTTCGCGCCGCCGTTCTCGGCCGCGTTCCAGTACAGCGGGCGGTCGTAGCCGCGCTCGGCCTTCCACTTGTCGATCTGCTCCTGCGTGACCCGCTTGCCGCCGATGTTCAGCCGCGCCATGTCGTCCGGCGTGTTGACGGTGAAGAAGAGGAAGAAGGTCAGCAGGTTGACGCCGACCAGCACCGCCAGCCCGTAGGCCAGCCGACGGACGATGTAGGCGCCCAACTCAGTCGGCTCCGGGCGCCGGCACTTGCTCGGCGACCGCGGCCCGTGCGGTGGCGGTCTCGCGCGCGACGAAGCTGCGCCGCGCCCACAGCACGAGTGCCAGCGCCGACAGCGCCAGCAGCGCCAGCGGCCACATCACCGGCCGGTTCCACTCGGCGAGCTTCGCCGCGCGCTCGGCGGTGTCGATGCGGTAGTACTTCGCCATGTCGCGGATGACGACGCTCGGCTTGCCGTTGTGGACCCAGGGCTGGAAGGCGAGCCCACCCCACGGAAAGTAGCCGAAGGCCCAGGGTGCGTCCTGCTGCACGATCGCGACCATCTTGTCCATCAGCGCCTGCTTGGCCGGCCCGTCGTCGAGCGACTGCAACGCCTTGTAGAGCTTGTCGTACTCGGGGTTCATGTAGTTGGCGTAGTTGTCGCCCTGGCTCTTCGAGCGCGCGATCGGCCCGTACAGCAGGTACAGGAAGTTCTCGGCATCGGGGTAGTCGGCCAGCCAGCCGCCCCAGAAAACCTGGTGCTTGCCGGCCAGCGTCTTGTCCTGGTACTGGTTGAAGTCGGTGGCGCGAATCTCGAGCTGGATGCCGAGCTTGGCGAACTGCTTGACCATCCAGTCGTTTTCGCTCTTGAACTCGGGCGAGACGGCGCGCTGGAAGTCGTAGTTCAGCACCAGCGGGCGGCCGGTAACGGCGTCGCGTCCACCGGGGTAGCCGGCCTCGGCGAGCAGCTTCCTGGCCTCGTCGATCGGCCGGCGGACCGGCCGGCCGTCGTTCAACACATGCGTCACCGGGTTGTGGAAGCCGCCCTGCCCCTCGCGCGACCCGAACAGCCCCGGCGGCACCGGCGAGTGCGCCGCGACGCCGCCCTTGTGCTTGAAGATGCGGCCGTAGCCCTCCTCCCAGTCGATCGCGATCGAGATCGCCTGGCGCAGCTTGCGGTTGCGCGCCGCCTGCTCGGGCGTGCTTCCGGCACCGACCACCGGGTCGAGCATGTTGAAGCCGAGATACCAGTTCGAGATGTCGGTCAGCAGCGGGAACTTGAAGCCGCGCTGCTCGAAGAAGCGCCGCACCGCATCGGAGTCGTCGGCGTCGTTGCGGAACTCGACCCCCCACTCCGGCCGCTCGATCTCGGGCACGTCGAAATAGCCTTGCTTGAACTTCTCCTTGCGCGGCACCTTCTCCTTCTCGATCACGACATGGATCTTGTCGACGAAGGGCATCGTCTTGCCGCAGTCGGCCAGCAGCCCGGCGGCGCGGTCCTCGGGCATGCCTTCGCAGGGGTAAGGCTCGCCGCGAAAGTGCGGGTTGCGCACCATCACGTGGCGGCGGTCGCGAACGAAGTCGGCCATCATGAACGGGCCTGTGCCCACCGGCCACTGGTTCAGCGAGAGCCCGTTTTCGTTCATGCCCGGCTGCGCGTAGAAGGCGTCGGCTTCCCACGGCACCGGCGCCAGGAACGGCAGCGCCATCCAGTAGCTCCACTGCGGGTACTTGCCTTTCAGGCGGACGCGGTAGGTGTGGCGGTCGATCACCGTCGCGCCCGCCAGCGGCCAGCGGCGGAAGTCGAGGAAGGGCTTGTCCCGGGTGTCCAACGGCAGCCCGGCGAGTAGCTTGGCGTCCTCCTGCCTGACGAGCTGGGCATACTCCTCGAGCCCGATCACGTACTGCGAGAAGACGCCGAACACCGGCGTCTCGATGCGCGTGGTGGCGTGGCGCTTGATCGCGTAGACGAAGTCTTCGGCGACCAGTTCGCGCGTGCCCTGGTGCTCGAAGGCGAGCGGCGAACGGCGGCTGCCGAGTTGCTCGCGCGTCAGCGCGTGATAGCGGTAGCGACCCTGCTCGTCCTTCGCGAACGCCGGGTGCGGCTGGAACATCACGCCCTGCCGCACCGGGACGTCGTAGACGCTCTCGGCGATCTGCTCGGCGGGGGCGTCGTCGGGCAGCGGTTGGCCCTGCTTGTCCAGGTAGCGCGGCTTCGCCACCGCGGCGGCCGCCTTCGGTTCCAGCCGATACGGCCGCAGCAGATAGTGGTAGCCGTAGGGCGGCTCGTAGATCTGGAAGGTGTACACCGTCGACGGGTTGTCGTACGAGGCCACCGGGTCCAGGTAACGCGGCGAACGTTCGTCGAACGAGAAGAACATCGTGTTCTCGCGTTCGGCGCCGCGCGGCCAGGGGCTGTTGTTGCAGCCGGCGGCGAGCAGCGCCAGCGCGCAGGCTGCGGTGCGGCCGATGACGCTCGAGACGATCCGGCTCCGCCGGGCCACTCGAACCGCCGCGGGGGCCGGGCCGGGCTGGCCCGGCGGCGGGGGCGCTGTTGCGTCAGGCGCCATGCCAAGCCACCAGGGCCTCGCGCCCCTCGACGACGAAGTCCACCCGGCGGCCCACCGGCAGGCACACCTTGGTGCGCACATGGCCGAAGGGCAGCCCGGTGACGACCGGGGTGCGGGTGGCGGCGCGGACCCGCTCGACCATGCTGCTCAGCGCGTAGCCGCGGTCGAGCGGCGAGCGCTGCCAACTGGTGAACGAACCCAGCAGCACGGCCCGCTGCGCGTCGAGCACGCCGGCTTGCGCCAGCTGCAGCAGCATGCGTTCGGCGCGGTACGGGTGCTCGCCGATGTCCTCGACGAAGAGCACACCGCCACGCACCTTCGGCCAGTGCCGGGTGCCGAGCAGCGAGACCACCATCGCGAGGTTGCCGCCCCACAGCGTGCCGCGCGCCTCCAGGCCGTCGAATCCGGCCCCGGTGCGGAAGCCGACCGCTTCGAGCTCGCCGGCCATCGCCTCGCGGAAGCAGCCCTCGGTGACATCGTCGACGCCGCCTTCGGCGTCGCTGCGGCCGAAGTCGTCGGCCGCCAGCGGACCGGCCCAGCTCGTCCGCCGCGTGTGCGCGAGCAGCCCCAGGTGCAGCGCCGTCAGGTCGCTGTAGCCCACCCAGCGGGTGCCGCGGTCGACGCTTCGCGCCAGCCGCGGCCAGTCGATGTCGTCGAGCAGGCGAGTCAGGCCGTAGCCGCCGCGGGTGGCCAGCGCCACCGCGGGCGCCGCGTCGGCCACGCGGTGCAACGCGGCGAGCCGGGTGGCGTCGTCGCCGGCAAAACGCTGGTGACGCGCAAGCGCCGCCTCGTCGACGGTGACATCGAAGCCGAAGCCGGCCAGCCGCTTCGCGGCCCGCCTCAGTGCGGTGGCGCGGGCGACTGCGCCCGACGGGGAGAACAGGGTCAGCGTCGGCATCGTCGTCAAGACCCCGAGGCCGCAGCGTCGAGATCGATCTCGGTCGCCTCGCCGGTGGGGATCGACGGTGCATCGTCGTCGCCCGCACCGACCGCAGCCGTGCCGCGCAGCGCGCGCTGGCGTTCGCGCTGCTCGCGGAAGAACTGCCGCAGCAACTCGCCGCTCGCCTCGGCGAGCACACCACCGACGACCGCGGTGTGGTGGTTGAGCGCACAGTTCGTGAACAGATCGACCACCGACCCGGCGGCGCCGGTCTTGGGGTCGGCCGCGGCGTAGACGACGCGGTCGAGCCGGGCGTGCATCAGCGCCATCGCACACATTGCGCAGGGTTCCAGCGTCACGAACAGCTCGCAGCCCGGCAGCCGGTAGTTGCCGAGCAGCGTCGCCGCGTGCCGCAGCGCGACGATCTCGGCATGCGCCGTCGGGTCGTGCGTCGTGATCGGCCGGTTGTACCCGGTGGCGACCACCTTGCCGTCGCGCATCAGCACCGCGCCCACCGGCACCTCACCCGCGAGCTGCGCGTTGTGCGCCTGGTCGAGCGCGAGCCGCATCGCGTACTCGTCGGCGGGGCTGGCGGCGTCGGGCATGGGGAGCGATTCTCGGGCAGATCGCCGCGGGCCAAGGCTCGAGGGGGTCCCCGGGGCGCCTACGATGCCGCCGTGCCGACCCCGGTGGTCCTCTTCGGCGCCTTCGACCGCCACAACCTCGGCGACCTGCTGCTCGCGCAGGTCGCCGCGGCGCTGCTGCCCGGGCGTGAGCTGCGTTTCGCTGGGCTCGCCGAACGCGACCTTCGAAGCTGCGGCGGCCACCCCATCGAGGCCTTGACGCGCCTGGCAGCCGAGTGGGGCGGCCCACCCCCGTTGCTGCTGCACGTCGGCGGCGAGACGCTGACGTGCAGCGCCTGGCAGGCCGCAGCGATGCTGCTGCCGCCTGCCGAGGCCGGCGCGACGATCGGCTACCTCGAGCACCGCACCGCCGAGCGCGAGGCCTGGGTGCGGCAGATGGTCGGCACGCCGGCGCGGGCGCCTTATGTCGTCGGCCGCGATCGCTGGCCCGGCGTCGCCGCGATCGTGCATGCCGGCGTCGGCGGCATCGACCTCGACACCTCCGACGTCGACACCAAGGCCGAGGTGCTTGCCAGCCTGGCGTCGGCCGACGCCGTCGGCGTGCGCGACCGGCACACGCTCGCGCACCTCACCGCCGCCGGCATCGACGCCTGCCTGATGCCCGACCCCGCGGTGCTGGTGTGCGAGCTCTTCGCTGATCGCATCGCCATACGTGGACGCGAAGGCGAGCTCGCGCGCCTTCGTCGGCGGTTCGCGGCAGGCTACCTCGCGGTGCAGTTCGGCGCCGAGTTCGCCGACGACGGCACGCTGGGAGCCATCGCCACCGCACTCGACGCGGTGAGCCGGGAGCATGGGCTCGGCACCGTCTTCTTTCGTGCCGGCGCCGCACCCTGGCACGACGACCTCGACGCGCTGAACCGCACCGCCCTCGGGTTGCGGCACGGCAGCGCCGCGGTGTTCGAGTCGCTCGACCTCTGGGACCTGTGCGCGCTGATCGCCGGCAGCCGCGCCTACTGCGGAAGCAGCCTGCACGGCCGAATCGTTGCGCTGGCCTTCGGGTTGCCGCGCGTCACCCTGCGACCGGAAGGGGCGCCACCGGGCAAGCAGGCCGCGTTTGCCGCCGCCTGGGATCCCCTCGAGCGGTCGGTCGACATCGCGCCGCGCGACCTCGCAGCCGCGCTCGACCACGCCCTCACTGCCGACCCCGCTGCGCACCGGGCACGGGCGCTCGCATTGGCGGCGCGCTGCCGACGCGACTTCGAGGCGCTCTGCAAGCCCTGGCTCCGATGAACGCGCCGCGGGGTTCCGCGGCGGCGGGGTCGCCTCACCGGAATCGCCGTCGCGCGATCCACCGGCACCGCGGTGACGCTGTTCTGCGGCGAGCCCTCGATCACGCGCTCGGAGTAGGTCAGGTAGACCAGCGCGTTGCGCTTCGCGTCGACCATGCGCACGATGCGCAGCTTCTTGAACAGCAGCGACATGCGCTCGCTGAAGACCTCCTCCTGCTGCGGCAGCGGCTTCGGGAAGCCGATGGGCCCCACCTGGCGGCAGGCGATCGAGGCCTCGGCCCGGTCCTCGGCCACACCCAGCGCACCCTTGATGCCGCCGGTGCGCGCGCGCGAGACGTAGCAGGTGACGCCGACGACCTTGGGGTCGTCGTAGGCCTCGACGACGATCTTGTGGTCGGGGCCGATGAGCTTGAACACGGTGTCGACTTCGCCGATGGGCTCGGCGCGCGCCACGCCGGTCATCGCCGCGAGCAGCGCCGGGAGCACCTTGACGATCTGGCTTCTTCGCACTCGCTTGCCTCCATGGTCTGGCCGCGGCCATCCGGCTCCGGCATCACAGCCCGAGCTCTTCGTCGCTGGCGCTCACCCGGTACTTGTCGCGCGGCGGCCAGGGCCGCGTGCGCCAGTCGGACTCGAAAGTGAACGACGAGCGCTTGCGCCCGGGCAGCAAGGCGCCGTTGCCCGCGCCCTTGGCGTAGTCGTGGTAGAGCTTGACGATCTCCTCGCGGCTCACCTGCTGCGCGGCCGGGTGGGCCAGGCAGGCGTCGCGCCAGGTGCGGACGCGCGCGTAGCGGTCGCCGGGAGGCAGGTCGAAGCCCTCGTAGTACTCGAGGAACCAGAAGCGCATGAAAAACGGCGTGAAGACCGTCTCCGCCCAGCCGAAGCCGCCGAACAGCCAGGTGCCATCGGGCGCGTGCTCGCGCAGGAAGTCGTCGAGCCTGGCGTACTGCTCGAGCAGGTTGTCGCAAAGCGGATCGCGCCGCGCCGCGTCCTGGTTCATCACCAGCGTGTAGCCGGCGTTGCAGAACGGCCCCTCGAGCCGCGTCATCAGGTTTTCGACGGCGCGCCGATAGGGGTCCTTCTGCGCCACCGCGGGCTCGGGGTAGAGGTCCTCCAGGTACTGCAGCAGGACGAGGCTCTCTTTCAGGATGCGCCCGTCCGCGGTCTCCATCACCGGCAGCGCGGTGGTGCCACGGGTCTTCTGCAGCAGTGCCGGGTCGCGCGGGCGGGTGATGTCGACGACGCGGAAGTCGACCTCGCCGCGCCGGCCCTTCAGGGTGAGCAGGATCTCCAGGCGCTGGCTGAACGGGCAGACCGGGATGTGATGGATGGTCGGGCGGGACATGTCGTCTCTGCCACATGGACGCGACACCACCATCGTAGACGACACCGCCGATCCCGCACTGCCGCGTCTTCGGCGCGAACCTCAATGCCGCGTCGTGTCTCAGAATCAGAGGGTGCGGCGCCGCCATCCCCATCCAGCTGCACCCAGCCCCGAGAGCAGCAACGCCATCGAACCGGGCTCAGCGACCGGGTTGGCCGGAGTCGCCGCCCAAACACCGAAGAACTCGATGTCCCGGTCGATTGAGTGCAGAAGGAAACCCGAAGACAACATGCCGAGCGTGAAGGCCTCGGGGGTGGCGTCCTGGATGACGAATTGAAGCGCGATGTTCTGGAGCACGACATCCGGGGTGAACGTCAACGTGTCGCACACCGTGCATTGCAGCGAGACATCCGGGTACGGGAAGTTCACGCCGAACGGGAAACTCACGTCGAAGGCCGTGATCTGGTCCGGCCCGATCGTGAAGTAGCCGGAACCCTCGATCGAACCGTCGCTGTCGAAGTCGAAGTCGAAGGTGATCGCGTAGTTGCCGGGGGGCAGCCCGAAGGCGTCGGCGCGCGCATCCGTCGTCATCGCTGCGCCCAGCAGGAGACCAACCGCGGGCAGCAGTCTCCAAGTTCTCGTCGCGGCTCGGTTCATGCGTTCTTCCTCGGGGTGATGTGCCGCAACGCGGCGAGGCCGGCGACCATCAACAGCAAGGTGGCGGGTTCGGGAACGGGCAGCGCGCCGACCGGACCGGTCCAGTCGATGCCGCTGGCACTGCTGATCGACCAGCCCGCGGCCGGCGTGCCGAGGTGGTTGGTGACGGCGCTGATGCCGCCCCAACGCAAGTCGTCGACCGTCACCCACGACGAGGTGATCGGCGAGAAGGCCGCGAAGCCCATCGACGCGGTGCGTGCATCGGCACGGGCGAAGACACCCAGCTCGAAGGGCTGGCCGAAGATGAAGCCGGTCTCCAGCTCGACCACTTCGTCGACCGTCTCGGCGTAGGGGAAAAAGGGCTGGCCCTGGCCGGACCAGGTGGCCCAGGTGCCGGCGAAGCCGGGTGCACCGTATGCGCGCACGGTGACCCCGGCGCCGACGTTGCCGATGGGCTGCGCCTCGAGCTGCGCCTGCACCGCCACCAGGAAGCGGATCTTGCCGCCCATGCCGGCCATTCCGGGCGCCGAGATCGTCAGCAGGTCTTCCCAGCCGGCGGTGGCGAAGGCGCCGGGCCAGGCGGCGTTGTTGGGGCCGCTGAACTCGCTGTGCACACGTGCCCAGCCCATGCCGGCTTCGGCCGTGGCCGAGGCCACCACCGAAGGCGCGCTGAAGGCGGCGCTCGACTGGGCGCCAGCCATCCCGCTGTCGCTGCTGCAGTTGCGCGCGGTGAAGGAGACGAGGTCACCGGGCCAGATCGCGTCCCCGGTGGCGAGGCCGCCGCAGGTGCTGGTCAGCGCCGATGGGGCGACGAGCTCCTGGCGGCTGAGCTGGCCATCGGGCGCGGCCAAGGCCGGCAGCGCGGCCAGCAGCGTGGCCAGCAAGGGAGGTGCAACGAGGGATTTCATGGTGACGGGGTCCTCCGTGGTGGCTCGACAGGCGGCTCGAGGCGGGCGATCCAGCCCACCAACTCGGGGAGCGACGGGAACATCAGGTGCCCCGACATGCCGGGCACGCAGAGCTCGGCGGTCCAGCCGGCCTGCGGCCGCCTGCGTGTGAGCCGCAGGTCCAGCCGCAGCGTCAGCCGCAGTTCGTCGGTTGCCGGACCACCGTCCATCGCCCGTTCCTCCTGTGGGAACACAGGCTCGGCGGGGGGCGTTGCAGGATCGTTGCAGTCAGCCGATGAGGGCCTGCAGCAGCGGCCGCAGCGGAACCGGCGTGGCCCGGTCCGCCAGCCGCGCCCGCACCGCGGCCAGCGCCTCGGTGCCCGGGTGGCCCAGGGTGCGAGCGGCCTGCCAGCGCGCGGCGTCGGCACGCGTGCCGACCTCGACATGGGCTCCGTCCATGGGCCAGCGCTCCAGCAGCGCCAGCGCGGCAGCCGGCTCGCCCTCGGCCAGCAGCAGCTCGGCCTGGCAGACCGCGGCATGCTGGCGGTCGCGCGCTTCCTGCAGTGCTTCGACGTGCGACACCGGCGCGAGCGCGGCGCGGGCCTCGTCCAGCGCGCCGCGGGCCAGTGCCCGCCGCACGCGGTTGAAGGCCAGCTTGTGCGCGAAGTGTTCGAGCCCTTCGGTGGGCAGGCCTTGCACCGCAGCCAGCAACTGTTCGGCCAGCGCATCGTCGCCGGCTGCCAGCGCCGGGTCCAGCGCCATCGAGGCGCAGTCCAGCAGCGCGGCCGGCTGGCCGAGCGCGAGTGCACGCGCCAGCGCCCGGCCCGCCTCGTCCAGCGCCGCCGCGAGCTCGCCGCGCTGGTAGTGCGCCTGCACCCGCATGCCGCGCAGGAAGACCTCGGCCTGCGGCCCGGCAAAGTGCGGCGACAGGTCCAGCGCCTCCTGCACCAGCGGCAGCACCTCGTCGGGGCGGCCCAGTGTCAGCAGGCAGTCGGCCAGGTTGTTCGCCAGCTGGCGCTGCTGCTCGACCATGCGCAGCGCGCGTGCCTGGGTCAAGCCGTCTTGCATCGCGGCGATGGCCGCCGGCTGGTCGCCGCGCATGCTGTGCAGCAGGCCGATGTTGGACAGCGCCAGCACCACCGAGCGCCGGGCGCCCAGCGATCGCCACAGCACCAGCGTGCGCTGCGCATGGCGAAGCGCCGGCTCGGGCTCGCCGCGCACGAAGTGGCTGTAGACCAGCGAGTGGTGCAGCTGTGCCCGCTGCATCGTGTCCAGGCCGTCGAGGGCCAGCGCCGCCTCGGCGTCGGCGCGCGATTCGTCGGCACGCGCCAGCCCGTTCAGCGCCTGGCTGCGCACCAGCAGCGCGCGTGCGCGCAGCGGGTGCGCGTCGTCGAGTGCCGGCAGCAGTTCGTCGACCCGCTGCAGCGCATCGGCCGAGGCCTCGGCCAGGCTCAGGATCTGCGCCGCCTCGATCGCCGCGGCCAGCGCTTGCATCGCGGTGGCCGGGCTTTGCGACCAGCTGGCGCGCAGGACATCGAGCTCGGCGACGATGGCCAGCAGCGCCGGGCGGTCGTCGCGCCGCCGCTTCAGGCCCCAGCGCTGCTGCAGCAGCTTCAGATGCTCGGCAGCGTTCGGCTGGTCCTGCAGGGCCGCGAGCCAGTGGGCCTCGGCCGCCTCGTCGCTGCCCAGCATCAACGCCGCCTCGGCCGCCGCGAGCCGCGGCGCCACCGCACGGGCCGGCTCACCACCCTGCTCCCAATGGCGCGCCACCTCGGCGGGCGCCAGCCCCGCGGCCGCGCCACCGAGCGCCAGCCGCCGGTGGACCAGGCGCCGCCGGGCATCGGACAGCGCACCCTCCAGCGCCCACTGCACGAGGTCATGCGCGAAGGCATAAGCGCCGCCGGTCTCGCGCAGCAGCTGCGCGGCAAGGGCCTGCTCGATGCCTTCCAGCGCCTCGACCTCCGACAGTGCGCAGGCCCCGGCCAGCAGCGCCGGCGCAAAGGGCTCGGCCGCCAGCGCCGCGGCATCGAGCACACGCTGGGCGGCCGGGGGCAATCGCCGCACGCGCGCCAGCACGGCATCGCGCAACGTGGGCGGCAGCGGCCAGGCTGCGCCCGCCGAGCCTTCCAGCAGCCCCTGCGCCTGCCAGTGACGCAGGGTCTCGGCAACGAAGAAGGGGTTGCCGCCGGTAGCCTGGCGCAGGCGCGCGGCGATGGCGGCGGGGTCGCTGGCGGTGGGCAACTGGCGCAGCAGCGTCTGCAGCGCGGCGTCGCCCAGCGGCTCGAGCCGGCGGTGCCAGGCGGCCGCCTCGGCGCGCAGCGTGTGCAGCGCGGCTTGCGCGGCGTCGTCCAGCTCCGGGCGCAGCAGCAGCCACAGGCGCGTGCCGCCGCGCTGCAGCGCAAGCCGGCCGAAGAGCCCGCGGCTGGCCGGGTCGGCCAGGTGCCAGTCGTCGATGACGACGACGTCGAAACTCCCGCCGGCCAGCAGTTCCCAGGCCGCGACCGCGGCTTCCTGCAGCCGGCTGCGCTCTTCGGCGCCGGCGATGCGCGGCGCCGCACTGCCGAGCTCGGGCAGCACATGCGCCAGTTCGGCCACCACCCACCCGGGCAGGCCGGCCGCCGCCAACGCCGGGCCGGCCAGCAGGCGCAGCGCGCGTACGAAAGCGCTGTAGGGCGCCCCGGCATCGGCGCTGCGGCACTGCGACAGTGCGTAGGCCCCCTGGGCCGCGGCGAAGGCGCGCGCCAGGCGCGTCTTGCCGACGCCGGCCTCTCCTTCGACCAGCACCGGCGCGCCAGCGTCCCAGGCCTGCTGCAGCCAAGCCCAGTCGGCCTCACGCCCGACGAGCGGCAACTCGGCGGGCCATGCGCCGGCGGTGGCCGGCGGCGCTGCCGCGGAGGCGGCCGGACCGCGACGCAGCGACTCGGCCAGCGCGTCGGTCTGCGCCATCGGCGCCAGCCCCAGCTCCTGCGCCAGCAGCGCGCGGCAGCGTTCGTACTGGGTCAACGCCGCCTCGCGGCGGCCCAGCTGCGCCAGCAGGCGCATCGCCTCGCGGTGGTGCTGCTCCTGCAGCGGATCGTCGGCGAGCAGGGCCTCGACACGTTCCAGCGCCAATGTGGGATCGCTGGCATGTGCGCTGGCCGAAGCCTGCAGCGCGCGTCGCCGCAGGGCTTGCAGCCGGCGCCGTTCGGCGTCCAGCCACTCCGCCAGTGCCGCGCCGGCGTCGATGCGCAGCCCGTCGGCGGGTGGCCCGCGCCAGCGCGCGAGCGCCGCGTCGGGCGCGGTGGCCGCCTCGGCCTGGAAGTGCAGCGCATCGCAGTCGACGCCCGGCGCCAGCGCCAGCACGTCGCCTTCGGATCGCAGCAGCCCACCGGCGCCGGCTTCGCGCAAGCGCGCCAGTTCACGCCGCAGGTTGCGCCGTGCCGCGGCGTCGTCGAGCGCGGGCCACAGCCACTCCGCCAGCCGCGCGCGGTGCGCCGGACCACCCAGTGCCAGCAGCAGCAACAGCCCCTGCACCTTGTGCGTGAGCAGCGGCAGCGCCTGTCCGGCACGCCTCAGCGTGATGGGGCCGAGCAGCTGCAGCTCGAACAAGAGGGCCGGGGTGTCGTGCGCTTCGAAGTCCATCGCATGCGAAGGGGTTCCGCCGATGCCGGGCCCCCGCGCCCCGAAGTCAGCGGCGCAGAGCCCCTACTCCCACTCGATCGTCGCCGGCGGTTTACTGCTGATGTCGTAGACGACGCGGTTGATGCCGCGCACCTCGTTGATGATGCGGCTCGACACCCTCTTCAGCAACGCCGCCGGCAGCTCGGCCCAGTCGGCGGTCATGAAATCGCTGGTCTGCACCGCGCGCAGCGCCACCACATGGTCGTAGGTGCGGCCGTCGCCCATCACGCCGACGCTCTTCACCGGCAGGAAGACTGCGAAGGCCTGGCTCGTCAGCTCGTACCAGTTGCGTCCGCTGACGGGATCGGTCGTCGCGCGCAGTTCGTCGATGAAGATCGCATCGGCGCGGCGCAGCAGCTCGGCATGTTCGCGCTTCACGTCGCCGAGGATGCGAACGCCGAGCCCCGGGCCCGGGAACGGGTGGCGGTACACCATCTCGGGCGGCAGCCCCAGGGCCACGCCGAGCTCGCGCACTTCGTCCTTGAAGAGGTCGCGCAGTGGCTCGAGCAGCTTCAACCCCAGCGTCTCGGGCAGCCCGCCGACGTTGTGGTGGCTCTTGATCGTCGTCGCCTTCTTGGTCTTGGCGCCGCCCGACTCGATGACGTCGGGGTAGATCGTTCCCTGCCCCAGCCACATCGCTCCCGGCCGCTTCGCCGCTTCGGCCTGGAAGACCTCGACGAACTCGCGGCCGATGATCTTGCGCTTGGCCTCGGGGTCTGCGACGCCGGCGAGGGCAGCGAGAAAGCGCTCGCTGGCGTCGACATGCACGACACGCGCGTGCAGGCGGCCGGCGAACATCTCCATCACCAGCGCGGCCTCGTTCAGCCGCAGCAGCCCGTGGTCGACGAAGACGCAGGTTAGCTGCTCGCCGATGGCGCGGTGGATCAGCGCCGCGGCGACGCTCGAATCGACACCGCCCGACAGGCCGAGGATGACCTCGTCGCCGCCGACCTGCGCGCGGATCGCGGCCACCGCCTCCTCGACATGGTCGCGCATGATCCAGTCGGGCCGCGCACCGGCGATCTGCAGCACGAAGCGCTCGAGCAACGCCCGCCCCTGCACCGTGTGCGTCACCTCGGGGTGGAACTGCACGCCGTAGAAGCCGCGTTCCTCGTCGGCCATGCCGGCAATCGGGCAGCTCGGCGTGCTGGCCATCAGCCTGAAGCCCGGCGGCAGCGCGGTGACCTTGTCGCCGTGGCTCATCCACACCTTCAGCATGCCGCGGCCCTCGGGCGTGCGGAAGTCCTCGATGCCGTCGAGCAGCCGGGTGTGGCCGCGAGCGCGCACCTCGGCATACCCGAACTCGCGGTGGCTCGCGGCCTCGACCTCGCCACCGAGCTGCACCGCCATCGTGAACATGCCGTAGCAGATGCCGAGCACCGGCACGCCAAGCTGCCACACCGCAGCCGGCGCACGCAGCTCGTGCTCTTCGTAGGTGCTGGCATGGCTGCCGGAGAGGATCACCGCCTTCGGCGCGAAGCCGCGCACGAAGTCGTCGCCGACATCGTTGGGGTGGATCTCGCAGTACACATGCGCCTCACGGATGCGCCGCGCGATCAGCTGCGTGACCTGCGAGCCGAAGTCGAGGATGAGGATCTTGTCGTGGTTCATGTCGGAGCGGTGCCCGGCGCGGCGCTGGCGGCAACCGTGCCGACGCGATGGCGGAGGAAGAAGCGCAGCGCGATCGCCGCGGCGCACAGCTGCAGGGCGGCGCTGACGAAGAACGGCAGCCCGATCAGCCAGTCGCCGCTCGGGCGCTGCGCCACCCAGCGCAGCAGCTCGAGCGCAAGCACCGGCGCCAGCACCGCCATCAGGCTGTTCAGCGACGACACCGCACCCATCGTCTCGCCCTGGTGGCTGGTCTCGGCGGCGTTGGAGACGATGCTCTGCATCGACGCCTGCGCCGTGCCACCGACGAGGCCGAAGAGGATCACCACGTAGAGCATCCAGCCCGCGGTGGCGAGGCCGAAGCCCAGGTACGACAGCGCGCCGACCAGCAGCCCGGTGACCGCAAGCTGGCGGGGCGAGAACCGCGTCAGCAGCCGCCGCAGCAGCAGCCCCTGCCCGACTGCCGAGACGACACCGACGGCGAACAGCGACCAGCCGACCTCGCCGGGCCCCCAGCCGAACTTGAACTTCGTGTACAGCACCCAGCTCGTGTGCAGCATGAACTGCGCGAGCGCAGCCAGCGCGATCGTCCAGACCAGCGGCCCGACGCCCTTGAGCCCGGCCAGGCCGCGCAACGCGGCCACCGGGTTGGCCCGGCCCCACTCGAACGCGCGGCGCCTCTCGAGCGGCAGCGACTCGGGCAGCACGAAGAAGCCATAACAGCCGTTGATCACCGCCAGCGTGCCGGCGACGACGAAGGGCAGCCGGACGTCGATGTCGCCGAGCACGCCGCCGACCACCGGCCCGAGGATGAAGCCGATGCCGAACATCGCGCCGAGCAGGCCGAACCGGCGCGCGCGGTCCTGCGGCTCGCTGATGTCGGCGACATAGGCGTTGGCCACCGAGATGTTGCTCTGCATCGCGCCGGAGAACAGGCGCACCACCACCAGCATCCACAGCGCGGTCGCGGCGGCGGTGACGAAGAGGCTCGTCGCCAGCCCGGCAAAGCCGAGCAGCAGCACCGGGCGACGGCCGAAGCGGTCGGAGAGCGCACCGAGCACCGGCGCGGCGAAGAAGTTGGCGATGCCGAAGGCCAGCGTCACCGCCAGGAAGCCGAGCGCCTGTTCGTCGTTGCTCTGCGTGAAACGGCCGACGATGTGCGGCAGCACCGGCACCATCAGTCCGATCGACACCATGTCGATCAGCACCGCAACGAGGATGAAGGGCATCGCCGCCTTGCGCCCCGCCGGTGGCGCGGCCACGGCTTCGGAACTCGGGTTCATTCGAGGCGGTAGTTCGGCGCTTCCTTGACGATCTGCACGTCGTGCACGTGGCTCTCGCGGATGCCCGCGGACGTGATCTCGACGAAGGCCGCCCGCTCGCGCATCTCGTCCACCGATGCACAACCGCAGTAGCCGAGCGACGCCCGCAGCCCGCCGGCCATCTGGTGCACGATGGCCACCATCGTGCCCTTGTACGGCACGCGGCCCTCGATGCCCTCGGGCACCAGCTTGTCGGTGTTGGGGTTGGAGGTCTCGTCGGCCTCCTGGAAGTAGCGGTCGGCCGATCCGGCCTGCATCGCGCCGATCGAGCCCATGCCGCGGTAGCTCTTGTAGCTGCGCCCCTGGTAGAGGATGACCTCGCCGGGCGCCTCCTCGGTGCCGGCGAACATGCCGCCCATCATCACCGTGTGCGCGCCGGCGGCGATCGCCTTCGCGATGTCGCCGGAGTAGCGGATGCCGCCATCGGCGATCAGCGGCACGCCGCTGCCGGCGAGCGCCTTCGCGACGCTGTCGATGGCGGTGATCTGCGGCACGCCGACACCGGCGACGATGCGCGTGGTGCAGATCGATCCCGGGCCGATGCCGACCTTGACCGCGTCGGCCCCCGCCTCGACGAGGGCAAGCGCCGCCTCGCCGGTGGCGATGTTGCCGCCGATGACGTCGACCTGCGGGTGCTGGCGCTTGATCCAGCGCACACGCTCGACGACGCCGGCGCTGTGGCCATGCGCGGTGTCGACGACAAGCGCGTCGACCCCGGCGCGGACGAGCAGCTCGGCTCGCTCCTCGGTGCCCTCGCCGACACCGACTGCGGCGGCGACACGCAGCTTGCCCTGCGCGTCGCGGGCGGCGTTCGGGAAGTCGGTCTGCTTGGTGATGTCCTTCACCGTCATCAGCCCGCGCAGCTCGAAGGCGTCGTTGACGACCAGCACACGCTCGAGCTTGTGCTTGTGCATCAGCGCCTTGCCCTCGTCGAGCGAGGCGCCCTCGCGAACGGTGACCAGGCGTTCGCGCGGGGTCATGATCTCGCGCACCGGGGCATCGAGCCTCGTCTCGAAGCGCAGGTCGCGGTTGGTGACGATGCCGACCACCTGGCGGGCGCCGGCACCGTCGCCGCCGGCAACCGACTGCACGACCGGAAATCCGGAAATGCCATGCTGGCGCGACAGCGCGATCACCTCGCGGACCGGGGTCTCGGGGGTGATCGTGATCGGGTCGCGGAGCAGCCCGGACTCATAACGCTTGACCCGCGCGACCTCGGCAGCCTGCTGCCGCGGCGTGAGGTTCTTGTGCACGACGCCGACACCCCCTTCCTGTGCGATCGCGATCGCCAGCCGGGCCTCGGTGACGGTGTCCATCGCCGCCGAGACCAGCGGCAGGTTGAGCTTGATGTGGCGGGAGAGGCGGGTCTCGAGCCGCGTGTCGCGCGGCAAGACCTTCGAGTACGCGGGGACCAGCAACACGTCGTCGAAGGTCAGCGCTTTGCCGAGTAGGCGCATGAATGGCTCCGGGCGCAAAAGCGAATTATAGGAACCGCCCCCCACGACCTTCGCCCACGGTGCATGGCACATGGAATCCCGACAGCGCAGGTGATCGCGCGCAGCCGCGGCGTTACAGACTGCGCAGGTCGGCGCGTGACGGCGGCACTACACTTGCACGGATGAACCCGCAGCGCAGCACCTCCCCTGCGGCCGCATGGCCTTCGATGCTCGCCTGGGCGCTCGTGGCCGCGCTGGCCGTTGCCACACCGGCCCACGCGCAGTGGAAGTGGCGCGACGCCAACGGCCGCATCACTGCCAGCGACCTGCCGCCGCCGCGCGAGGTGCCCGAGAAGGACATCCTGCAGCGCCCGACGGCCGCCGTGCGCCCACCGCTGCCGGCCGCTCCCGCCAGCGCCGCGGCGTCGGCCGCACCACCGGTGGCCAAGGCCCCGGCCGGCGAAAAGGAGCTCGAGGCACGCAAGAAGGCCGCCGAGCAGCAGGCGCAGGCCAAGGCCAAGGCCGACGAAGAAAAGAACGCCGCCATCCGCGCCGAGAACTGCCGCCGCGCGCGCAGCCACCTGGCGACGCTCGACAGTGGACAGCGCATGTTCCGTGTCAACGACAAGGGCGAGCGCGAGATCATCGACGACCGTACACGCGCGCAGGAGTCGCAGCGCGCGCGAGAGGTCATCGCCTCCGACTGCAAGTAGCGCCCGCCCGCCGCCGCGGGACGCGGGACCTTCAGCGTCCGGGCTTGCGGCCCTTGTAACGCAACCGCCGGGCTTCCTTGGGGTCGACCTTCAACGCCCGGTAAAGCTCGACTCGGTCGTGCTCGCGCAGCACCTGGCGCAGCGTGCCGAGGCGACACCAGACGCCGACGCACGCCTCCGCCTCCGCGATGCCGTGGCGCACCAGCACCCCGCTGGCCCGCAGCGCGTCGGCCACCGTCGCGCCCGCAGGCAACTGCAGCACCGTGAGGTCGCAGCGGCCCGGCTCCGGGCAGTACACGACCTCGACCCCGATCGTCCCCGCCGCGAGCGCGTCGGGCGCCTCAACGGGCGCCATAGACCTCCTCGGCCCGCGTCACGAAGGAATCGACGAAGGTGTTCGCGATGCGGTCGAACACCGGGCTCACGACCCGTTCGAGCGCCGGGCTCGAGAACGCGTAGCGCAGGTCGAGCTCGGTACGGCAGCCCTGCGCGTCGCTGCCGGGGCGGCCGAGCGGAACAAAGCTCCAGGTGCCCTCGAGCAGCGAGAAAGGACCATCGACCAACGAGACGACGACGCTGCGGTCGGGCTCGTGCACGTTGCGGGTGGTGAAGGCATGGCGAACACCCATGTAGTGCAGCGCCAGCCGCACGGTGGCACCGGCGTCGTGGCTCTCGATCAGCTCGGCCGCCTCGCACCAGGGCAGAAAGCGCGGGTACTCCTGCACGCGGGTGACGAGTTCGTACATCTCGCGCGGCGAGTACCACAGCAACACCGACTTGCGGACATGCTTCATAGAATGGCCGTGATTTTATGAATCCCGCCGCCGCCAGCAGCCCGATCGCCGAAAACCGCCGCGCGCGCTTCGATTACCACATCGAAGAACGGTTCGAGGCCGGCATCGTGCTCGAAGGCTGGGAGGTCAAGGCCATCCGCGCCGGCCAGGTGCAGCTGACCGACGGCTACGTCGTCATCCGCGACGGTGAACTGCACCTCATCGGTTGCCGCATCAACCCGCTGCGCAGCGCGTCGACTCACGTGCACCCGGAGGCCGACCGAACGAAGAAGCTGCTGATGCACAAGGACGAGATCCGCCGCCTGATCGGCAAGGTCGAGCAGCGCGGTTTCACGCTGGTGCCGCTGAACCTGCACTACAAGGCCGGCCGGGTGAAGGTCGAGATCGCGCTTGCGAAAGGCAAGGCCGAACACGACAAACGCGACACCGAGCGCGAACGTGACTGGCAGCGAGAACGTGGCCGGCTGATGAGACAGAAGGTCTCATCGGCGCCGAAGGCGTAGGCGGCGAAGCCGCCGCCGGCCAGGTCGCGCGCAGCGCAAGGTGGCCGCCTGATGAGACAGAAGGTCTCATCGGCGCCGAAGGCGTAGGCGGCGAAGCCGCCGCCGGCCAGGTCGCGCACAGCGCAAGGTGGCCGGCTGATGAGACAGAAGGTCTCATCGGCACCGAAGGCATAGGCGGCAAAGCCGCCGAAGGCCGGCTCGCGCGCACCGCAATAGGGCCGCCTGATGCGGCAGCGGATCTCGGCACCGAAGGTCTGATAATGACTATGAAGGCGCCGCCCTTCAGCCGCGAAGCCGGGCGAAAGCCTGCTCGATGTCGGCCTTCAGGTCGGCCACCGCCTCGAGCCCGACCGAGAAGCGCACCAACGTGCCCGGATAGGGTGGCTCGCCGCGCATGGCCTTCAGGTCGTAGGGCACCACCAGGCTCACCGGACCGGCCCACGAGTAGCCGATCTTGAAAAGCCGCAGCGCGTCGACGAAGCCGTCGACCTGTGCAGGGGTGTGGCGCGAGTCGATCATCACCGAGAACAGCCCCGCCGCGGCGGAGCAGTGGGACCGCCAGTGTTCGTGGCCCGGCGCGCCGGGCAGCGCAGGATGCAGCACGCGCGAAACCTCCGGCCTTCCGGCCAGCCAGGTCGCCAGTTCGCGCGCCGCGGCGTCGTGCGCGTGGTAGCGCAGCGGCAGCGACGGCAGCGAGCGCAGCACGAGCTCGGCGTCGTTGCCGGCAACCCCGAAACCCAGGTGCATGTGGGTAAGCTTGAGACGCTCATTCAAGGCATCGTCGCGCGTGGCGAGAGATCCCATCAGCACGTCGCCACCGCCCGATGGGAACTTCGTCAGCGCCTGCATCGAGATGTCGACGCCGAGCTCGAGTGGCTTCAGCGCCACCCCAGCGCCCCAGGTGTTGTCGAGCGCGGTGGTGACGCCACGGGCCTTGGCAACCCGGATCAGTCCCTGCAGGTCCGGGAACTCCATCGTCACCGAGCCCGGGGCCTCGAGCCAGACCAGCTTTGTCCGTGGACCGATCAGGCGCTCGAGGCTGCCGGCGTCGAGCGGGTCGTAAAGGCGGTGCCCGATGCCGAAGCGCGCGAAGTCGGTTCGCGCAAGCTCGCGGCTCGGGCCATAGACGTTGTCGGGCAGCAGCACCTCGTCGCCGTGGCCGAGCAGCGCCAGCCCGGCGTTGGCGATTGCCGCCAGCCCGCTCGGAAGCAGCAGCACATGCTTTGCGCCCTCCAGTTCGGCCAGGCGTTCCTCGAGCGTGAAGGTGGTCGGCGTGCCGTGCAGGCCGTAGGTGTAGCCGGCCTTCGTTCGCCAGTCGCGCGCGCGCATTGCGGCGACGTCGGGGAAGATCACCGTCGAGGCCTTGTAGACGCCGACCTGCGGCGCCGCGAACCCGGCCGGCGGCCGGTACGGGTGGTGGATCAGGCGGGTCGGGAGGTCCTGGCTCATCGTCGGTGGGTTGTCGTGGTCAGATCGGTTGGGCGACGAGGTCGTGCCCCTCGGTGGCGACGATGCGCGCGCGCGCGAACTCGCCGGCCTTCAGCATCGTCGAGGCCTTTGCCGGCGGCAGCAACCGCACCAGGCCGTCGATCTCGGGCGCGTCGGCGTAGCTGCGGCCGACCCCGCCGCGGCGGCCGAGCGCCGGGGCCGAGTCGACCAGCACCTGCATCGTCGCGCCAACCCGCCGCTGCAGCTTCGCCGCCGAGACCTGCTCGGCCACCGCCATGAAGCGCGCGCGCCGCTCTTCGCGAAGCGCCTGCGACAACATGCCGGGCAGCTGGTTGGCGGTCGCGCCGTCGACCGGCGAATACGCGAAGCAGCCGGCGCGGTCGATCTGCGCCTCGCGGACGAAGTCGAGCAGCGCTTCGAACTCGGCCTCGGTCTCGCCCGGGAAGCCGGCGATGAAGGTCGAGCGCACGACGATCTCCGGGCACAGTTCGCGCCAGCGCGCCAGCCGCTCGAGATTGCGCTCGCCGCTGGCCGGGCGCTTCATCCGCCTGAGCACGTCGGGGTGGGCGTGCTGGAACGGCACGTCGAGGTAGGGCAGGATGCGGCCCGACGCCATCAGCGGCAGCACCTCGTCGACATGCGGATAGGGGTACACGTAGTGCAGCCGCACCCAGGCACCGTGGGCTTCGGCCAGCGTGCCAAGCGCGTCGCACAGTTCGGCGAGCCGCGTGCGCAGCGGCCGGCCGTCCCAGAAGCCGGTGCGGTACTTGAGATCGACGCCGTAGGCGCTGGTGTCCTGGCTGACCACCAGCAGCTCCTTGACGCCCGACTCGAACAGCGCACGCGCCTCCGACAGCACCTCGCCGACCGGCCGCGAGACGAGATCGCCGCGCAGGCTGGGGATGATGCAGAAGGTGCAGCGATGGTTGCAGCCTTCGCTGATCTTCAGGTAGGCATAGTGCTTCGGCGTCAGCTTGACGCCAGCCGCCGGGACGAGGTCGACGAAGGGGTCGTGCGGCTTCGGCGCATGGCGGTGCACCGCTTCCATCACCTCTTGCGTCGCATGCGGGCCGGTGACGGCGAGCACTTTCGGGTGCATCTGGCGAACGAGGTTGCCGCCGCCCTCACCGGCCTTGGCGCCGAGGCAGCCGGTGACGATCACCTTTCCGTTCTCGGCCAGCGCATCGCCGATGGCGTCGAGGCTCTCGCGCACCGCGTCGTCGATAAAGCCGCAGGTGTTGACGATCACCAGGTCGGCTCCCCGGTGCTGCTTGCTGGTGGCGTAACCCTCGGCCTGCAACTGGGTGACGATGCGTTCGGAGTCGGTCAGCGCCTTCGGGCAGCCCAGCGAGACGAAGCTGACCACCGGCGCGCGCGCCGGTGTGGCGGCGCCCGCCTCTTCGGAAGAACTCATGGCGCGATTGTCGGCGAGCCGCGCGTCACTCGCCCTTTCGCGCGGCTCCCAGGCCGGGGAAGAGCTGCTCCTGCACCTTGTCGAACATCGCCTTGCTCTGTTCGAGGTAGCTGCCCATCAGGTTGTTCATCAGCGGCGACTGTCCGCCGAGGAACTGGGTCCACATCTCGGGGGTGAAGGTCTTGGGGTCGTACAGGCCCTTGCTCTGCTCGGCCAGGCGCTTCTGCAGCTCGGCGAAGGAGCGCATGTTGTTCTCGATGAACAGCCCCATCACCCCCTGCATCGCGTGGCCGTAGAAGCGGATGATCTGCGCCAGCGTCTCGGTGCTGAACATCGGCACGCCGCCCGACTCCTCCTCGAGGATGATCTGCAGCAGGATGCTGCGCGTCAGGTCTTCGCCGCTCTTCGCGTCACGAACCTCGAAGTCCTCGCCTGCGAGCACCATGCGCTTGACGTCGGCCAGCGTGATGTAGCTGCTGCTGCGCGTGTCGTACAGGCGCCGGTTGGGGTACTTCTTCAGCGTGCGCTTGGTCGCGGCGGCGGCGTCGGCCGCACCGCGGCGGGAGGATGGCATGCGTGGCGCTCCAGGGCTCTCGGTCGCAGGTCATTCTAGGAGGGGGGCCGGCGCGCGGGTCGCGGGTTTCCCCGGCGCGGGCGCCGGATCAGAACCAGCCGACGAGGCTCAAGTTGACGAAGCGACGCCAGTAGCCGGCGCCGCCGCCGGCAACCCCGAGCCCCTGCCCCGATCCGCCGGCCACCAACCTCGCCCGCCAGCCCACAGAAAGGTCGGCCGCGAGACCGAGCTCCCACATGTCCGGCCGGCCGGTCGAGGTGCCGCCGGCGTCGCGCTCGCGCGAGCGTCCGAAGCCGATCCGTGCGACGAGGTCGAAGGGCCTGAACTCGTGCGTCAGCGCGGTGAAGGCGCGGGCTTCGGCGTAGCGCTCGGGGTTCCAGTAGCCGCGGTCGGCACCCGCACCCCCGGGGCTGCGCCGGAACTGCTGGCCTTCGACACCCACCGTCCAGCGCGGCCGCAGCGTCAGCGCGTGCTCGGCGCGAAAGGTCCAGCGCAGCCTTCTCGTGCCGTCGTCGAAGCGCAGCGCGGCCAGCGACGCGGCGTAGGCCTGACGGACGCCGGGCCGCCAGTCGCCACCGAGCGAGATGGCGTCGACGCTGGCACGGTGCGCCACCGCACGCGGCGTCTCGACCAGTTCGCGGGTGGCTTCGGCATCGAAACGCAGTCGGTCACGCGGCAGCCACTGCAGCCGCAGTGCGCCGGTCAGCGGTGACCAGCCGGGCAGGCGGTTCGCCCGCAGCGAGACGCTCGGCCAGAAGGTACCGGCGGCGTCACCCGGCTCGCCGACGCGCAGGCGCCCGCTGACCTCGAGGCTCGTCGCCTCGGGGCGTCCCGCGGGGTCCTCCAGCGCCAGCCGGCGCAGATTGACTTCGATGTTGGCTCCGGGCGTCGGCCGCCAGCCGGCGCCGAGCACCCAGATGCGCGAATTCAGCGCATCGCGGTCCTCGGCCCGCTCGAAGGTCGCGTAGACGTAGGGGCGGGTCTCCCGCTCGACGCGGTGCTGCCGCAACCAGCGCGCCTCGGCGTCGAGCGGCTCGGCCAGCAGCGGCAGCGCGCGGTCCTCGTAACCTGCCCAGCGCCAGGCGCGCGCGAGGTCGACCCGCTCGCCGGAGCGCTGGGGCTGCGGCTGCGCAAGAAAGATCGCCAGCGCCTCGCGGTGACGGCCGGCGAAGTTCAGCGCGTTGGCCAGCATCCATTGGAGTTCGCGGTCGCTGCGGTCGCGATCGGCCAGCCCGGACAGCGCGGCGATCGCCTCGTCGTGGCGGTCGTTCCACAGCAGCGCCATCGCGGTTCGTCGCTGCAGGCGCGGGTCCGCCGGCGCAAGCGAGAGCGCTTCGCGGAAGGCCGCCAGCGCCGCCGGCATGTCGCCGAGTGCCTGGCGCGACTGCGCGACGCCATCGAGCATCTCGGCCCGCCGCACCCCTCTCGCCGAGGCGGCCAGTTCATCGAAGAGGCCGAGCGCCTCGGCGGCGTCGCCGCTCCACAGGCACTGCCAGGCCAGCGAAGGCAGGATGTCTCCCCGCCGCGCAGGGGCTGCCGCGAGCGCACGGCGGTAGGCCCCGGCGGCGTCTGCATTTCGGTCGGCATAACCGTACACACGGGCGGCTTCGATCAGCAGGTCGGCCGACACCGGGTCGGCGGCAAGCAGACGCTCGTAGAGGCCGATCGCCGACGTGTAGTCCCGGCGCTCGACGGCGCCACGGGCCTGCTCGAGCGCCCCCGGCTGTGCCCAAGCGACCGCCGCGGCGCCGGCGAGCATCAATGCCGCCAGCACCCGGCGCACCGCGGCAACCGGCACCCCGAGCGCAGGGCGATTCGCCGCCCCGCTCGGGGCTGCGCGGCGGGCGGGCCAGCCACGGCCGGCCCCGCTTGCTCTCACGAAGCGCCCCCGGCGCGGGCCGTATCCCAGCGGATCGAGGTCTCGGCCGGCTTGCGCCAAAGATACGGCAGCGCGAGCACCGTCGTGAAGGCGAGGAAGGCCCAGTAGACGATCGGGTACCAAACCGCGTACGGCAGCAGCCGCACGATGCCGCGGTCGTAGCGGCGGTCGATCAGCACCCCGGTCAACAGCTGCAACAGGCAGATGGTGGCGATCGACATCCCCCACAGGTTCGGAATCGGTGACGCGCCGATCGGCGGCAGCCCGACCGCGTACGACACCGTCCACAGCGTCGATAAGCCGATGAAACACACCGACCACAAGATCGAAAGCGTCGACTCGACGTACACCGGCCACAGCCGCCGGCTCTTCCAGGTGCTCATCACGTCGGCGTGCTTGTGCAGCACCTGCGCGAGCCCGCGCGCCCAGCGCAGCCGCTGCTTGAAGAGGCCGCGGTACGACAGCGGCACCGTCATCCAGCACAGCGCACGCGGCTCGTAGCGCACGTCGTAGTGGCGCTTCTGCAGCTTCCAGGTCAGCTCGATGTCCTCGGTGGGCATGTTCGGGCTGAAGCCGCCGACGTCGAAGACCGCGCTCTTGCGCAGCGCCGCGACCACGCCCGAGACGGTGACGATTCGCCCCCAGACGCGCTGCGCCCGGCGCAGCAGGCTGATGATCGACGAGAACTCGACTGCCTGCAGCCGCGCGAGGAAGGTGCCGGTGTTGCGAACGCGCGGGTTGCCGGTGACGGCAGCGACACGCGGCGAATCGAAGTGCGGCACGATGTAGCGCAGCATCATCGGGTCGGGCTCGGCGTCGGCGTCCAGCGTCATCAGGATCTCGCCGCGCGCCAGCGGCAGCACGTCGTTGAGTGCCATCGCCTTGCCTTCGTTGACCCGCTTGTGCACGATCCGCAGCCGCGGGTCGGCCATCAGCGGCTCGAGCGCGGCGAGCGTGCCGTCGCGGGAGCCGTCGTCGACGACGATGACCTCGAAGGCCGGGTAGTGCATGCGCAGCATCGCCGCCACCGAGCGCGCGATCACCACCTCCTCGTTGTGCGCAGGCACCAGCACGCTGACGAAGGGCAGCGTGCCTTCCGCTCGCCCGGGGTCGGGCGGGTTGGCGTTTTCCCAGCGCCAGCGGAAGAGCAGCGCGGTGCTCATCCACATGATGCTGGTGACGATCGGGTAGGCTGCGAAGAACACCAGCACCAGCGTGTACGGCGCGGAGAGCTGGATCTCGAGAAGCCAGCGTTCGATCACCGCGCCACCCCGGTGGTCTCGCGGATCGCGATGTATCGCTTGATCTCGCCGTCGGCGAGGATCGCGATGCGCGGGCAGGACCCGAGCGCCTCCCAGTCGGCGACGATCATGCGGCCGGCAAAGTCCTTCGAGTAGGCAGTGTTCGCCGGCGTCACCGCGCGGCGCGGCCCCTTGCGGCGGTGGATACCGACGTTGTGCGCGATCCACGACAGCGTCAGCAGCGGCACCACCAGCGCGGCACCCACCACCAGCCACCGCAGTTCGCCAAGCTGCGGGCGGTCGGCGGTGACGAGATGCCAGCTCCAGAAGAAGAGCGCCCAGCCCGCGACGACGAGAGCGACGTGAAGCAGCCGGCGGCCGCGCGGCAGCGCGTCGCCTTCGGTGCCGGGCGCGGTGGCGCCTACACCGCGCGGTGTGCGGGCCGTCGGGTCCGCCAGCCGAGGCCGAGCGTGAGCGCCAGCAGCGCCCAGGTGCCGGGTTCGGCGATGGCGATCCCGGGCACCAACGTGTCGGTCGGCACCAGTTCCCATGACGTGTTCTCGCGTTTCCAGCGCAGGTCGACGACCCCCGCGCCAAGGCGGTTCCACATGCCGAGCTCGAAGCCGTAGAGGCCCTCGGCGAGCAGCAGGTTGTCGTCGAACCCGACGCGGTCGCGCGGGTTGAGGAAGTCGCGCTCGATGCCGACCTCGGCGCCGCCGGCGCCGATCAGCCGGAAGAAGAAGCCGTCGTCGTGCAGCACACCGAAGTTGTACTCACCCGGCTCGGTGATGCGGATGAAGCCCCAGAAGCGGGCCGTCCAGTTCTGTTCGTCGGCGCTGCCACCCTCGGGATTGCCGCAGTCGCTGCCGCCACCACCCCCCTCGGGGCCGAAGATCGGCGCCAGCGCGGCCACGCCCCAGGCCGCGCTGTGGCACTCGTTGTAGCGGTGGTTGGCGTGGTTGATCGTCGCGCCCAGGGCGCCGAGACGCTCGACGATCGGCGGCCCGCCCGACTCGCCGGCCGCCGCACGCTGCACCGCGTCGAAGTCCGCCCGGCCCCAGAGGCCGGTGCCCCACACGAAGCTGCCGATCGGCTGGCCGCTGCCGAAGCGCCCGTTGGCCTCGTCCCACAGCACCGTGCTGCCGCGCCAGTCGTTGTCGATGCGGATGAACTCGGCGCCGGCACCGTGTGCGCTGCCGACGCTGAGGGCGTACTGCGGCGACAGCTCCACCGCGGCCTGGCTGCCGGTGGCAAGCCCAAGGCCGGCCACGAGGGCGGCGACGCGGATGGGGGTGAGGGTACTGCGGACGAAGTTCATCGAAGGCTCCAACTGACGAGGAGCGTATCGGTTATCGGCCGCATTGCCGGGGGGTGAAGGGTCGGCGCGTGCTCACGCCGTGACTTCGTCGCCCCCGTGAGTCGGGGGGCTCCCTGACCTCGCTTCCAGTCCCGCGCAAATCAGTTCACGGCGGCCCGCGATGACGACGGATTGCGCCGCCCCCGCCTCTCGGGTCGATCCGGCTCCGCCGAGCAACCGGATCCCCCGCGGGGTAGCCGGTCGGGCCCGGCGCGGGGGGTGCTCAGCGCCGCCGCACCTCCCGGACGCCCGGCACCCGCGCGATGTGGCGCAGTGCCTGCTGCAGCCGGCGGGTGTCCTCGGCCTCGACGGTGAAGACCATTCGCGCCGTGCCCTGGCCGCTGCGGCCGATGGTCTGCGATTTGACCGCGGTGACGTTGAGCTTCTCCTTCGTGAAGACCTCGGTGACATCGCGGAGCAGCCCCTGCCGGTCGCTTGCCTCGAGCACGACGTCGAGCGGGTAGACCTCGCCCTTCTCGGCCACCGGTTCCCCCCACTGAACCTCGACCTCGCGCCCCGGGTAGCGCGCCACCATGTGGCGAAAGTTGCTGCAGTCGCGCCGGTGCACCGCGACGCCCTTGCCACGGGTGACGAAGCCGCCGATGGCATCCGGCGGCGCAGGGCGGCAGCAGCGCGACAGCGCCGTCATCAGCGAGCCGACGCCGACCACCAGCACGCCCCCGCCTGCGCCACTGCTGCGTGACCGCCTCAGCAACGGGGCCGCTTCGTCGCCCTCCGGCGTGGCGGGTTCGGGCGGGCGAAGCAGGTTCTCGATGTGGCGCAGCGAGTACTCGTCCTTGCCGACCACCTCGAAGAGGTCGTCGGCAGCCTTGAAGCCGAGCTGCTCCGCGAGGTGGTCGAGCTTGAGCGCGGTGCGACCTTCGCGCTGCAGCAGCTTCTCGACCAGCTCGCGGCCGCGGGCGACGGTGAGGCTGCGGTCACGCGCGTTGAACCAGGCGCGGACCTTGGCACGCGCTCGGGCCCCCTTCAGGTAACCGAGCTCGGGATTCAGCCAGTCGAGCGAGGGGCCGCCCTCCTTCACCGCGGTCACCTCCACCGTCTGGCCGTTGGCCAGCGGCGTGTTCAGCGGCACCATCGCGCCGTCGACCCGCGCCCCGCGGCAGCGGTGGCCGAGTTCGGTGTGCAGCGTGTACGCGAAGTCGACCGGCGTACCGCCGGCGGGCAGCTCGATGATCGTCGCCTGCGGCGTGAAGACGTAGATGCGGTCGTCGAAGCCGGGGCCGGCGGCTCGCGCCTCCTGCGCCGAGTACTCACGCTCCCAGGCGAGCAGCTCGCGCAGCACCGCCTTGCGCGCCTCGGCGATGCGCTCCTCGAACTCGCCGCTCGCGCTGACCCCGGCGTAGCCGCGCGCACCCGCCTCCTTGTACATCCAGTGCGCGGCGACACCGTGCTCGGCATGCTCGTGCATCGCGCGCGTGCGGATCTGCACCTCCAGCGGCCGCCCGTCGTCGGCCGCCACCACCGTGTGCAGCGACTGGTAGCCGTTGGGCTTGGGGCGCGCGATGTAGTCGTCGAATTCGCCCGGCACCGGCTTGAAGCACTCATGCACACGTGCCAGCGCCGCGTAGCAGGCGGGCACGTCGTGAACGATGACCCGCAGCGCACGAACGTCGAACACCCGCGCAAAGTCGAGCCCCTTGCCCTGCATCTTCTTCCAGATGCTGTACAGGTGCTTGGGCCGGCCGTGCACCTCGGCGGCGATGCCTACCTCGGCGAGCAGCGCCGCCAGCCGCGCGCGCACCTGTTCGACCGCCGCCTCGCGCTCGGTGCGCTTCTCGTCGAGCAGCCCCGCGATGCGGCGGTACTCGTCGGGCTGCAAGAAGCGGAACGCCAGGTCTTCGAGCTCCCACTTGATCTGCCAGATGCCGAGCCGGTTGGCCAGCGGCGCGAAGACCTGCTGCGACTCGAGGGCCAGCGCCTCCGGGCAGGCGGCGTGGCTGGCTGCATACCAGCGCAGCGTCTGCAGCCGGGACGCCAGCCGCAGCAGCACCACCCGCAGATCGTGCGAAAAGGCGAGCAGCATCTTGCGCACGCGCTCGGTCTGCAGCGCACGCCGCTCGTCGCCGATCGGCGCGTCGCGCGCGGCGCGTTGCAGCGCGACGAGCTTGCGCGTCAGCGCCACCAGGCTGGCATAAGAGGCGCCGAAGCTCTTGCCGACGATGTCCTCCGGCCGCACCAGGAAGTCGCCGGCGTAAACGAGGTAGGCGGCCGCCTGCATCGACGGTGCGGCGCCGATGCCCCGCAGGATCGCTGCGACGCCGTCGGCATGGGCGAGCACGTTCTCGCCGGTGTCGAGCCGCTCGGGCCCGAGCAGCGGCTCGGCAAAGGCCCGCGCCTTCGCGAGGTCGGCCCGCGCCGCGGCGTCGGCCGCGGCGTCGGCCAGGTGCACGATCGCCGCCGGGGCGTCGTGCGCCGCGGCGGCGGTGGTCTTCACGGCGAGAGCAGGAAGTCCCGCACCACCTGCCGCTGGTCGGGCTGCACGAGCGTCGGCGCGTGGCCGACGCCGGCGAACTCGTGCAGCCGGGCTTTCGGGCCGCGCTGCGTCATCGCCAGCGCCGTATCGTGCGCCAGCAGGTCCGACTGCGCACCCCGCAACAGCAGCACCGGCAGCCGCAGCGAGTCCCACAGCTGCCACAGCGCCGCCTCGCCGGCGGCGGCGATCGCCGGCGTGACCGCCCTGAACGGCACCGCGATCGCCGGGTCGTATCGAGGCACGAAGCCGTCGCCATCGGCGATCAGCTGCGGCCGCGACAGCTCGAGCCACTGCTCGGGCGTGTGCGGACCGAAGCCCTGCGAGATCAGCCACATCGCGGCGGCGGCCTCTTCCTCGCTTTTCCAGCGCGCCGGCTGGCCGAGGTAGGTGCCGATGCGGGCGAGCGCCTCGGGCCGGATCGCCGGCCCGACATCGTTGAGCACCAGCCGGCGCAGCGGCGATCCCTTCAGCCCGGCGATGCCGAGCCCGATCAGCCCACCCATCGACGTGCCCACCCAGTCGAGTTGCTCGGCGTCGATGCGCGCCAGCAGCGTCACCATGTCGGCAACGTAGGTCGGGATCGTGTAGCCCATCGGGTCGGCCAGGCGGTCGGAGCGGCCGCGGCCGACGATGTCGGGGCAGACGACGCGGTAGTGGTCGCCGAGGTCGCGCGCCAGGGTGTCGAAGTCGCGCCCCTGGCGCGACAGGCCATGCACGCACACCAGCACGCGGCGGTTGGCCGGGTCGCCCCACTCCCAGTACGCGACGCGGTGCAGGCTGTGGCCGTGGAGGCACTGGACGTCACGCAGGCGGGGCTCGCTCATGGGGCGCTCGCAGGGGCTTGTCGATAATCGGCCGATCCTATCAACCGCAAGGAGCAGCCTCATGCTGCAGGGAAGAACCGCGCTCGTCACCGGCTCGACGAGCGGCATCGGGCTCGGCATCGCGCTGGCGCTGGCGAAGAGCGGCGCGCGCGTGATGCTCAACGGCTTCGGCGACGTCGAGGGTGCGCTCGCGCAGGTGCGTGTGCACGACCCGAAGGCCAGCTACCACGGCGCCGACATGAGCAAGCCGGCCGAGATCGAGGCGATGGTGCGCGCCTGCGCGGGCGAGCTGGGCGCGCTCGACATCCTCGTCAACAACGCCGGCATCCAGCACACCGCCAACATCGAGGACTTTCCGGTCGAGCGTTGGGACGCGATCATCGCGATCAACCTCTCTTCGGCCTTCCACGGCATGCGCGCCGCGCTGCCGGGCATGAAGCGCCGCAACTGGGGGCGCATCATCAACATCGCGTCGGTGCACGGGCTCGTCGCGTCGGTGCAGAAGAGCGCCTACGTCGCCGCCAAGCACGGCATCGTCGGCCTGACCAAGGTGGCTGCGCTCGAGACCGCGACCACCGGCATCACCGTCAACGCCATCTGCCCGGGCTGGGTGCTGACGCCGCTGGTGCAGAAGCAGGTCGACGCGCGCGCCGCGCAGGCCCAGGTGGACAACGAAGAGGCCAAGCGCCAGCTGCTGGCCGAGAAACAACCCTCGCTGCAGTTCACGACGCCCGAGCAGCTCGCTGCGCTCGCGCTGCTGATGTGTTCACCCGCCGGCGACAACATCCGCGGCGTGGCCTGGAACGTCGACGGCGGCTGGGTCGCGCAGTAGACGCGGCGCGCGCAGCCGCCGCTCTCGAGCAAATGTGGCTCTGCCACTTTGCTTGAACCCCGCGGGGGGCGGGCCGGGCTGACCCGGCCCTGGGGGCGCTCGAGATCTTAGTTAGCGGACCAGCAGCTGCACGCTTCCCGAGACGCCGATCGTCACGTTGGCCTTGCCGGCCTCCACCGGCAGGCTGTCGTCCCCCGGGGCGCGCAGCGCCTGCGCACGCATCACCGGCATCGCCACCGGGCCATCGGCCGACGACACCTGCAACTCACGCAGCGTGTAGCCGGCGAAGCCGAACTGGCGCGCCACCTGCTCGGCCTTGGCCCGGTAGCGCGCGATGGCCTGCGCGGTGACCTCGGCCTCGACTTTCTCGCGCGCCTCGCGCGAGAGCGAGAACATCACCCGCGTGATGCCCATCGTCGTGACACGACCCGTCAGCTGCGAAAGGCCCTGAATGTCCCGGCCCTCGGTCAGCAGTTCGGCGCTGCCCGCCCAGCCAATCGTGGCGCCCTTGTTGTTGTAGCGCGGGTAGACCGAGAAGTTGCCCGTCTGCACCTCCAGCTGGCCCTGCCGGGCGACCTTGCGCGCCTCGGCGAGGGCAGCGTCGAGCGCGGCCTTGAGCTGGGCCTGCACGCTGCCCGCGTCGGCAGCCTCGCGCGTGGTGCCGTAGGCGATCGTCAACCAGTCCTTGGTGACCTCGAGGTTCGCGGTGGCCGACAGCGAGACGACGTTGGCAGGCGGCGGGTACAGGCTTGTGGGCTGCGCCTGCGCCGGGGCGCCCAGCAACATGGCCGCCGTCGGCAGCAACCAGCGGGCGGATGGAGGCAGGAACGACAGTTGCATTGGATGGCCCTCGAACGGTGGCTGACGCCGGCTGGCTAGCTTAGACCCGGTTGGCCAGCGCGGTTCGGCCGGCGTTGCGTGACGGCCGAAGTCGCGGCCCGAGCAAGATGTGTAACAGACGGTCAGCCGGGCCTCGAACGCGCCGTATCCGCCGCGATTCGCCCCCCAAAATGCCGCTGTTACAATTTTTGGGAGCCCCCCGATGAACGCCCCCGCCCATGCTCGGCCGGATCGCATCCTGGTCGTCGACGACGACGCGCGAATCCGCGACCTGCTGCGACGCTACCTCGCGCAGGAGGGCTTCGAGGTGCTGCTTGCCGAGGATGCCAAGGCGCTCAACCGCGTGCTCACGCGCGACACCGTCGACCTCATCGTGCTCGACCTGATGCTGCCCGGCGAGGACGGCCTCTCGATCTGCCGCCGGCTGCGCGCCGCCAACGACCTGACGCCGATCATCATGCTCACCGCCAAGGTCGAGGACGTCGACCGCATCGTCGGGCTCGAGGTCGGCGCCGACGACTACCTGCCCAAACCCTTCAACCCGCGCGAACTGCTGGCCCGCATCCACGCGGTGCTGCGCCGCCGCCCGGCCCCCGAAGCCCCGGGAGCGCCGTCCAAAGACGCCCAGGTCGTGAACTTCGGCCCCTTCGAGTTCGACCTCTCGCTGCGCCGGCTGATGAAGGAGGGCCAGCAGATCGCACTGACCACCGGCGAGTTCTCGATGCTGAAGGCGCTGGTGCGCCACCCGCGGCAGCCGCTGTCGCGCGACAAGCTCGCGCAACTGGCGCGCGGCCGCGAGTTCGAGCCCTTCGACCGCAGCCTCGACGTGCAGATCTCGCGCCTGCGCAAGATGCTCGAGCCCGACCCCGCGCAACCGCGCTACATCCAGACGGTGTGGGGCGTGGGCTACGTGTTCGTCCCCGATGGCGCAAGTTGATGGAGCCCCCACGCTCCCTCCCGGTCGCTGCGGCATGGAGCCCCCACGCTCCCTCCGGTCGCTGCCCCCCAGGGGGGCTTTGCCAGCGGACCGGCAGAGCCGGATCGGCGGCAATCCTTGGCTGGCCCGGCTCTCTGCGTCGAGGCATTCCACTTTGTGCATGGGTCGCTGAAAGCGGTGCGGCGCGCCGCAGCCGCTAGCCCTTGAGCCTCTTCTGGCGCACCTTCTTCCTGCTCGCCATCCTGCTGGCGGGGGGCATCTTCGCGTGGGTGCAGACGCTGCGCGCGCTCGACTTCGAGCCGCGCGCGGTGCAGGCGGCGCAGCAGACCGCCGGGCTGGTGAACCTGACACGCGCCGCGCTGCGCCAGGCCGACGGCATCAACCGCGTCGCGATCGTGAAGTCGATGGGGCAGCAGGCGGTGATCCGCGTCACCCCGCGCGAGCCCAGTGACAAATGGGAGAGCTTCGAGGTCGACCGCTTCACGCGGCGCGTCAGCCGCGAGCTGCGCTCCAGCCTCGGCCCCGACGCCATCGTCGCCAGCAGCGTCAACGGCCAGACCGGCATGTGGGTCGGCTTCTCGATCGAGCGCGACCGCTACTGGCTGCAGGCGCAGGTGCCCGACGTCTCACCGCTGTCGCGCAGCACCTGGTTCGCGTGGATCGGCATCGCCCTGCTGGCGACGCTGATCGGCTCGGCCGGCGTCGCGCGGCTGATCAACCGGCCGCTGAAGCAGCTCTCGTTTGCCGCCAGCCGCATCCGCGGCGGCGACCTCGACTCGCGCCTCGACGAGAACACGCTGACGAGCGAGATCCGCGAGGTCAACATGGGCTTCAACCGCATGGCGCGCGAGCTCGCGCGGGTCGAGGAAGACCGCGCGGTGATGCTCGCCGGCATCTCGCACGACCTGCGCACGCCGTTGGCGCGGCTGCGGCTCGAGACCGAGATGAGCGTCAGCGACGACGAGGCCAAGCGCAACATGGCGCTCGACATCGACCAGCTCGACGCCATCATCGACAAGTTCATGGACTACGCGCGTCCGGGCGACACCCATGTGCGCCCGGTGCTGATCTCGCAGGTGATCGACAAGGAGGCCGCCGCCTTCCGCGACCCGACGCAGATCCGAATCACCTCCCGGGTGGCGATCGACCTCAAGGTGATGGCCGACGAGACCGAGCTCGGCCGCGTCTTCCTGAACCTGTTCGAGAACGCCCGCCGCTACGGCCGCGGCACCTACACCGGGATCGCCGAGGTGCTGGTGACCTACGCGCGCGCCGGGCAATGGGTGATCGTCACCGTGCGCGACCACGGGCCGGGGGTGGCGCCGGGCAAGATCGCGCAGCTGACGACGCCCTTCTTCCGCGGCGATGCAGCACGCACCGCGGCCACCGGCGCCGGGCTCGGGCTGGCGATCGTCGAGAAGGCGATGCTTCGGATGGACGGCAGCCTCGAACTCGCCAACGCGCCCGATGGCGGGCTGATGGCGCATATCCGGTTGCGGCGGGCGGCCTGACCCCCGAGGGCGGGCGCCGAGGGCCGGCACAGCCCGGCCCCGGACGAGCCGCTATGCCACCCGACCTCACGGCCGGTCCGGTTCTCTCGCCTGCAGCAGGCACACCGCCCGCGCCTCGATCGCCCGGCCCTCGCCCACCGGGCCCAGCCTCTCGGCGGTCTTGGCCTTCACGTTCACCGCGCCCGGCAGCAGCCCGAGCACGAAAGCGATGCGTTCGGCCATCTGCGGCAGGTAGGGCGCGAGCTTCGGGGCCTGCGCGACGATCGTCGCGTCGATGTTCACCGGCTCCCAGCCAGCCATCCGCACGCGGTGCACCGCCTCGGCCAGCAGCAGCGCCGAGTCGGCCCCGCGGTAGGCGGGGTCGGTGTCCGGGAAGTGGCGGCCGATGTCGCCGAGCGCGGCACCGCCGAGCAGCGCGTCGGTGATGGCGTGCAGCAGCGCATCGGCATCGGAATGCCCGGCCAGGCCGTGGCTGTGCGGCACCGTGATGCCACCGAGGACCAGCGGCCGGCCCGCCACGAGTTCGTGAATGTCCCAGCCTTCGCCGATGCGCAGCCTCATGCCATCTCCAGCAGCCTCTCGGCCAGCGCCAGGTCTTCAGGCCAGGTGATCTTCAGGTTGCGCGCGTCGCCGGCCACCAGCCGCGGCCTCAGGCCGATGGCCTCCACCGCCGAGGCCTCGTCGGTGACCTCGGGGCCGGCAGCCGCCAGCGCACGCAGCAGCGTGCCCAGCCGGAACATCTGCGGCGTCTGGGCAGCCCACAGCCCCCGCCGATCGACCGTGCGCAGCGAGCGGCCGGCCTGCTCGCGCTTCAAGGTGTCGGCCACCGGCAGCGCAAGCAAACCGCCGACCTCGTCAGCCAGGCACTCGTCGATCAGCCGGTCGACCCACCCGCGTCGAAGCAGGCAGCGGGCAGCGTCGTGCACCAGCACCCAGTCGTCGTCGCGGACGCCTCGCGTGCGCAGGGTGGTCAGGCCGTTGGCGACGGTCGCGGCGCGGGTGGCGCCGCCGCAGCGATCGACCCAGCCGCGGTCGTGCAGTGCCGGTGGCACCTGCGACTCGAAAGCCTCGTCGTCGGGCGCCAGCACCACCAGCGTCGCGGCGATTCGCGGCACGGCGTGCAGCGCCGCCAGCGTGTGGCACACCAACGCCCGGCCGGCCAGCGGCGCGTACTGCTTCGGCAGGCCGGCGCCGAGGCGGCTGCCGACGCCCGCGCAGGGCACGAGCGCGAAGCAGCGCGGGGGGTCAGCCTGGGACATGGCCGGCGATTCTAGGAGCCGCACCCGCGGCCGCCGCGGCCGCCGGCGCCGGGCATCGAGCGAGGCTAACGTTTGAACGCAGAGGCGCCGGGCGTCGGCAGCGGCGGCAGCCGCCTCCCCGCGCCGGCCAGGTCCGCTTACGGCTGCGCCGGGGAAGGCTCGGCGCTGGCGCCATCGAGACGGAACACGCCCACCAGCTCGGTCAGCTGCACCGCCTGCTGCCTCAGGTTGCCGGCAGCGCTTGCGCAGTCCTGCACCAGCGACGCGTTCTGCTGCGTCACGCGGTCGAGCTGCGCCACCGCGGTGTTCACCTGGCCGATGCCCGAGGTCTGCTCGCCGGCGGCGGCGCTGATCTCGCCGATCAGGTCGGCGACCCGCTTCACGTGGCCGACGATGTCGTTCATCGTCGTGCCGGCGTCGCCGACGAGGCGCGAGCCGGCCTCGACCTTCTCGACGCTGCCACCGATCAGCGCCTTGATCTCCTTGGCCGCCTCGGCGCTGCGCTGCGCCAGGTTGCGCACCTCGCCGGCCACGACAGCGAAGCCGCGTCCCTGCTCGCCGGCGCGCGCCGCCTCCACCGCGGCGTTGAGCGCCAGGATGTTGGTCTGGAACGCGATGCCGTCGATGACGCCGATGATGTCGGCGATCTTGCGCGAGCTGGCGGTGATCTGCTCCATCGTCGCCACCACCTGGCCGACGACCTCGCCGCCGCGCGCGGCGGCCGTGCTCGCGGTGCTGGCCAGCTGGCTGGCCTGGCGCGCGGTGTCGGCGCTGTTGCGCAGCGTGGCGTTCATCTGCTCCATCGCCGCCGCCGTCTCCTGCAGGCTCGAGGCCTGCTGCTCGGTGCGCTGCGAGAGGTCGGCGCTGCCGCTGGCGATCTGTGCACTGCCGCTGGCGATGGCGTGCGAGCCGCTGCGCACGCGGCTGACGATGCCGGCGAGGCGCTCGTTCATTCGCGCCAGCGCGCCGAGCAGCTGCGCCGTCTCGTCGCTGCCGTGCACGTCGATGCGGCTGCCGAGGTGGCCGTCGGCCACACTTTCGGCCAGCGCCACGGCGCGCCGCACCGGGCCGGTGATCGACTGCGTGATCAGCCAGGCGGCCAACAGGCCGAGCGTCAGCGCGGCCACCGCGCCGGCGACGATCGCTGCCCAGGCCTGACGCTTCGTCCCGGCCGCCTCTGCGGCCTGGGCCGCGGCGAGCTTGACCTTGTAGTCCCACCAGCGCTGCGCCGCGGCGTCGAGCGCCTGGTAGACCTCGCGCGAGGGGCCGAACAGCATGCGTTGCGCCTGTTCGCGCGCCACCGGGTCGCTCGGGCTCGTTCGCGAGATCGGAACGATGGCCGCCCAGCTGGCGTTGTACTTCACCACCGCGGCCTTCACCGCCTGCAGCGCCTGGCGGTCGTCGTCGTCGGAGACGAGGTCCTTCTCGTAGTGCGCCAGTGCCTCGGCCACCGCCTTCTGGCGGCCGGCGATCGCCTTCTCCATCTGCACCATCTCGTCGGGCTCGAACGACATGATGTGCTGCGACTCGAAGCGCCGCATGTCGGCCATCGCCATCGTCACGCGGTGCTGCGCCTCGTACGAAGGCACCAGGTTGTCGGCATACGAGCTGGCGTTGTCGGCCAGCCGCACCACCTGCACCAGCGCGGTCGCGGCCAAGACACAGAGCAGTGCCAGCACAGCGCCGAAGCCGAGGCCGAGCCTCCAGCCGATGCGCAGGCGATTGATCGGGTTCATCGTGCGTCTCCCTCCCCGGCCCACCCGGGCCGTTGCTGGCGGGGCTATCGGACGGCCGGCGGAATCGCTAAGCAGCGGTGGCGGGAATCTTTGGCACCTTGTCGGGAAGTCGCGATTCGGCTGACGCCTGGGCGACACCTTCGGGCCCGGCGCCCGCCACTGCGTGTCGCCAAGGTGTCAGCCCGCGGCGGCGCGGACGCTTCTCAGGCGCGCGCCAGCTTGAAGACGCCCACCGCCTCGACCAGCGACGTCGCCTGCTGCTTCAGGTTCTCGGCCGCGGCCGCACTCTGCTCGACGAGCGCCGAGTTCTGCTGCGTGGCCCGGTCCATCTGTCCGACCGCCTCACCGGCCTGCTGCACGCCGCTGCTCTGCTCGGCGCTGGCGGCGCTGATCTCGCCGACGATGTCCGAGACACGCTTGATGCTGGTGACGACCTCGTTCATCGTGCTGCCGGCCTGGTCGACCAGCGCGGTGCCCTTCTCGACGCGTTCGACGCTGGCGGTGATCAGGCCCTTGATCTCGCGCGCGGCGTCGGCCGAGCGCTGCGCGAGGCTGCGAACCTCGCCGGCGACGACCGCGAAGCCGCGGCCTTGCTCGCCGGCACGTGCGGCCTCGACGGCGGCGTTCAGCGCCAGGATGTTGGTCTGGAAGGCGATGCCGTCGATCACCGCGATGATCTCGGCGATGCGGCGGCTGCTCTCGCTGATGCCCTTCATCGTCTCGACCACCTCGCCCACCACCGCACCGCCCTGCACCGCGACCCCCGATGCGCTCTGCGCCAGCTGGCTCGCCTGGCGCGAGCTGTCGTTGTTGCTGCGCGCCGTCGAGCCCAGCTGCTCCATCGTCGCGGCCGTCTGCTGCAGCGACGAAGCCTGCTCCTCGGTGCGCTGCGACAGGTCGGCGTTGCCCTGGGAGATCTGCGCGCTGGCGGTCGCGACCGCGTCGGCGCCTTGCCGCACATGCCCGACCACGCGTGTCAGCGAGGCCTGCATCTCGCGCATCGCAGCCAGCAGCGGCGAGAACTCGTCCCGGCCATCGTCGCGAACCTCGACCGTCAGGTCGCCGTCGCGAACCCGCTCAGCCACCGCCTGCGACAACGCAACCCGCCGGCGCAGAGTGCCGGCGACGAACCACGCGAACACCAGCAGCCCGAGCGCGGCGGCCACGCTCAGCGCCACCAGAACCCGCAGCAGGCCGCCGGCGCTGGTCTCGACGGTGGCGAGGTCGCCCCGCAGCCCGCCTTCCTGGTACTTCACCGTGTCGGACACCACCGCCAGCAGCTCGTTGCGTGCGGGGATCGTCTTGTCGACGAGGAAGGCGAAGGCTTCGGCCTTCTGCCCGGCCTGGATCAGCTTCAGGTTGGCACCGCCGACCTCCCAGAACCTCGCGACCAGCGGCGGCAGCGCCTTGAAGCGCTGCTGGCCTTCGGCAGTGAACACACCGCGCTCGTAGTCGACCAGGATCTGCTCGATCTGCTTGCGACGGGCTTCGATGTCAGCCAGCGTCTGGGCCAGCTCGTCGGGCGTGCGCGCCAGCATCGCGTGGCGCAGCTGCAGCGACACCCGCGTCACGGCAAGCTCGAGCGAGGCCATGCGCTGGAGCTGCGGCACACGCGCGCCGCCGGTCCGGCCGGAGAGGTCGACCACGGCGCTCAGGCTCAGGGATGCGTAGACCGCCAAGCCCACCAGCGCCAGCGACAGCGCGGTGGCCACGGCATACAGCCGCTTGGCGATTCCGAATGAAGACAGGACGCCCGACGATGCACTCATGGGTTCTTCAGGTTGTTGCGAGATGGGTCGCCGACTTTCGAGGCTGCCTGCGGTGGCCGATAGGCCAAACAACGGCGGGAATACCCCCCTCCCTTCCGCAATGCGCATCAGCGGATGGTTTCGCAACCCCCTTCGGCAGCCTCCTAGAATGCGACATCGACGCCCCGCCCCAACCCTGCGGCGGGGCGCTTTGCATTTGATCGGCCGGATCCCGACTTCCCCATGCAGCTGCCCGCCATCACCCCCGGCAAGCGTTTCACGCTGCCACGCCCCGTGGGTTCGGCCGACGCGCTGCTGATCGCGCGACACACCGAGGCAGCCCGTTCCGAGCGGCGCGTGGTGGCGGTCGTCACTGCCGAGCCCGCCGACAGTGCCCGCCTCGCCGACGAGCTGCCGTTCTTCGCCCCCGGGCTGCGCATCGCGCTCTTCCCGGACTGGGAGACGCTGCCCTACGACACCTTCTCGCCGCACCAGGACCTGGTCTCGGAGCGGTTGGCAACGCTGTGGCGGGTTCGCAACGGCGATGTCGACATCGTGCTGCTGCCGGCCAGCACCGCGCTCACGCGGCTGGCGCCGCCGTCGTTCATGGCCGGCACCACCTTCCACTTCAGGCAGAAGGAGCGGCTCGACGAGGCGCGGCTGAAGGCGCAGCTGACGCTGGCCGGCTACCAGCATGTCAGCCAGGTGGTCTCGCCCGGCGAGTACGCGGTGCGCGGCGGGCTGATCGACCTCTACCCGATGGGCTCGCCGGTGCCCTACCGGGTCGACCTCTTCGGCGACGAGATCGACTCGATCCGCACCTTCGACCCCGACACGCAGCGCAGCCTGTACCCGGTGCCCGAGGTGCGGCTGCTGCCCGGCCGAGAGTTCCCGCTCGACGAAGCCGCACGCACCGCGTTCCGCGCCCGCTGGCGTGAAAAGCTCGAAGGCGACCCGACCCGTTGCCGCATCTACAAGGACATCGCGTCGGGCATCGCCGGCGGCGGCATCGAGTACTACCTGCCGCTGTTCTTCGACACCACCGCGACGATCTTCGACTACCTGGGCGATGCGGCGCGTCCCGCGTCCGGGTCCCCCGGCGCGGGAGAGCCCGCTCGTGACCGCCCCCAAGGCCGGGCTGCGCCCGCCCCGTCCCCCGAGGGGGCCGAGCAAAGTGGCGGAGCCACACTTGCTCGGGGGGCGGCGAGCGAAGCGAGCCCGGGGGCCAGTCTCGTGCTGCACGGCGAGGTCGACGAGGCGTTGCAGCGATTTTGGGCCGACACCCGCGAGCGCCACCGCTTCCTGCAGCACGACCCCGAGCGGCCGATCCTGCCGCCGCAGGAGATCTTCCTGCGGCCGGAGGACTTCTTCGCGGCGACGCAGCCGTATGCCACGCTGGTGGTGCGTGGCCAGGCCGAGGTCGGCTGGGCGCGGCCGCTGCCTGACGTGAGCATCGACCGCGGCGCCACCGAGCCGCTGGCCGCGCTCGAGCGCCACCTTGCGAACACGCCGCACCGCGTGCTGCTGGTGGCCGAGAGCGAGGGCCGCCGCGAAACGGTGATCGACCTGCTTCGCGACCACCGGATCCAGGTGCCGAGCGTCGCCACGCTGGCCGAGTTCCTGGCACCCGGACCAGACGCCGAGAAGGTGGCGATCACCGCCGCGCCGCTCGCCGAGGGCTTCCACTGGGTCGGGACCGATGGGCCCGACGCCGGCGTCTCGGTTCAGTTCGTCACCGAGACCGAACTCTTCGCGAGCACGCCACAGGCCCGGCGGCGGCGCAAGCAGGAGCAGGTCACCCAGGTCGACGCGCTGATCAAGGACCTCTCGGAGCTGAAGGTCGGCGACCCGGTGGTCCACGTCAACCACGGCATCGGGCGCTACCAGGGGCTGGTGAACATCGACGTCGGCGACGGCACCAGCGAGTTCCTGCACCTCGAATACGCCGACCAGGCGACGCTGTACGTACCGGTGTCGCAGCTGCACCTGATCAGCCGCTACACCGGCGTCAGCGCCGAAGAGGCGCCGCTGCACCGGTTGGGCTCCGGCCAGTGGGAGAAGGCCAAGCGCAAGGCCGCCGAGCAGGTGCGCGACACCGCCGCCGAGCTGCTGAACCTCTACGCCCGCCGCGCCGCGCGCGAGGGCTTCGCGCACCGCTTCAGCGCCCACGACTACGAGGCCTTCGCGGCCAGCTTCGGATTCGAGGAGACGCCGGACCAGCGCGCCGCGATCCATGCGGTGATCCAGGACATGATCAGCCCGAAGCCAATGGACCGTCTGGTGTGCGGCGACGTCGGATTCGGCAAGACCGAGGTCGCGCTGCGTGCCGCCTTCGTCGCCGTGCACGGCGGCAAGCAGGTGGCGATGCTGGCGCCGACGACGCTGCTTGCCGAGCAGCACTTTCAGACGCTGTCGGACCGTTTCGGCAAGTGGCCGGTGAAGGTGGCCGAGCTGTCGCGCTTCCGCAGCCCGAAGGAGGTGAAGGTGGCGCTCGACGGGCTGGCCGACGGCTCGGTCGACATCGTCGTCGGCACCCACAAGCTCTTGTCGAGCGACGTCAAGTTCAAGCGCCTGGGCCTGCTGATCATCGACGAGGAGCACCGCTTCGGCGTGCGCCACAAGGAGGCGATGAAGGCGCTGCGCGCCGAGGTCGACGTGCTGACACTGACCGCGACGCCGATCCCGCGAACGCTCGGCATGGCGCTCGAGGGGCTGCGCGACCTCAGCGTGATCGCCACCGCGCCGCAGCGGCGGCTGTCGATCAAGACCTTCGTCCGCAACGAGGCCAGCGGCACCATCCGCGAGGCGGTGCTGCGCGAGCTGAAGCGAGGCGGCCAGGTCTACTTCCTGCACAACGAGGTCGAGACCATCCAGGCGCGGCGCGACAAGCTCACCGAACTGCTGCCCGAGGCGCGCATCGCCGTCGCCCATGGCCAGATGCCCGAGCGCGAGCTCGAGCGCGTGATGCGTGAATTTGTCGGCCAGCGCCACAACGTGCTGCTGTGCTCGACGATCATCGAGACCGGCATCGATGTGCCGACCGCGAACACCATCGTCATCAGCCGCGCCGACAAGTTCGGCCTCGCGCAGTTGCATCAGTTGCGGGGCCGGGTCGGGCGCAGCCACCACCAGGCCTACGCCTACCTGCTGGTGCCCGACGTCCAGGGCCTGACGAAGCAGGCCGCGCAGCGGCTCGAGGCGATCCAGCAGATGGAGGAACTGGGCTCGGGCTTCTACCTCGCGATGCACGACCTCGAGATCCGGGGTGCCGGCGAGGTGCTGGGCGAGAACCAGAGCGGCAACATGATGGAAGTCGGCTTCCAGCTTTACAACGAGATGCTGGCACAGGCGGTGCGCAGCCTGAAGGCCGGCCGCGAGCCCGACCTGCTCTCGCCGCTGGGCGGCCTCTTCGGCGGCACCACCGAGGTCAACCTGCACGCGCCGGCGCTGCTGCCCGATGCCTACTGCGGCGACGTGCACGCGCGGCTCGGCCTTTACAAGCGGCTCGCCACCGCGGCCAACGGCGACACCATCGACCGCATCCTCGAAGAGGTGACCGACCGTTTCGGCAAGCTGCCGCCGCAGGGGCAGACGCTGTTCGACACCCACCGCTTGCGCGTGCTCGCGCAGCCTTATGGCGTCGTGAAGGTCGACGCCGGGCCGAAGGTGATGTCGATCGCCTTCCGCCCCGACGCGCCGGTCGACGCGCAACGCATCATCGCGCTGGTGCAGAAGAACCGATCGGTGCGGCTGGCCGGCAACGACAAGCTGCGCATCGAACGCGAGTTCGCCGCGGTGAGCGACCGCGTGCAGTACCTGCGCGACGTGCTGAGGGCCCTGGGACCGCCGGTGGCGGTCCCTGCCTGAGACCGACCGCCGGTGGCGGTCCCCGCCCGACAGCCCGTGCCGGGTCGCTAGGCCGCGAACGCGGCGTGGAATCCAAACGGCACCACCTGCGGCGCCTCGATCTCGGCCAACTGCACCATCGACGCGGCATCGACCACCGCCACCACGGTGCCGGCGTCGCTGTCGGCCAGCGTCGGCACCAGCAGCACGCCGTCGTCGTCGGCCTCGCCGCCGGGGCGCGGAACGAACAGCGGCTCGAGGTGGGTTGCGCCTTCGCGGCGCCAGACGACGCTGGGACCGCGGTCGAGGTCCAGCCGGACGATGTGGTCGGTGAACTCGCCGGCGGGCGAGCCGGCAATGCCCCAGCAGACGCGCGCGCTGCGCTTTCCGGTCGCCGACGGATGCACCTGCTGCAGTTCCATCTCGCAGCCCAGATCCTCGGGGTCGGCGCGGTCGCTGTCCTTGCGCAATCGATAGCGAAGCAGCCGTGGACGGGCCCGAACCGGAGCGCCGGCGCGGCGGCGCTCCAGCGTGAGGTCGTCGAACACGGTGGCGTCGCCGTAGCCCGCCAGTTCGAGCACGAGGTCGTCGCCTTCGGCCCAGGCCTGCGTTGCGTGGAAGGCCATCAGCGGCGGGATGCTCCAGCGCCGCGGCTCGCCACCGGCCAGCGGCACCGCCACCAGCGCCGAGCCGGTCTCGGGCTGCCAGCGGTGGTTGTCCTTGTACGAGCCGCCGCCGAAGCGCATCGCCAGCGGTTGCACCCGCATCGCCAGGTCCCAGACGATGGCGTGGCCCGGCGCGAGCCCAAAGCCGTGCAGGTAGCCCGACTTCGGCACCGTGAACTCGCCCAACACCACCGGCTCGCGGCTGCCCGGCGGCAGGCGGAACACCTTGTACGTGCACTTCGGCCCATACTCGACGCCGACATTGAGGTAGCTGCCGTCGTCGAGCGTGTAGCCATGCGCCGACATGACGTGGATGCGCAGCCGCGGGTGCAGGTCCAGCCGCTCCTCGGTGGCCAGCGTGTCGGGGTCGAAGTAGGTCAGGTAGGGCGTCTCCGAGACTGCGACCCAGCGCTGGCCGTGGCGCGACAGCACGACCGCCGGGTTGTCGGTCGTCGCGGCGCCCTTGAGCCGTCGCCACAACGAGGCCGGGTTTGCGGTGCCGAACTCGCCGCTCACCGGCCGGCCTGCGGCGACCGAGGCGCGGTAGACCTCGCTGCGCGCGAAGCGGCTGCGGTAACGCACGCCGCTCTCGCCGATGTGCAGCCGGTGGGCCATTGCGTAGCCGTCGAACCAGTGTTCGAGCGCGCCCCGTGGCAGCGTCCACAGCGCCGGCCCGTTCAGCAGCAACCGGCCCCGCAGCCAGGGTGGCAGTGCGCCGCGCACCGCGGCGGCGGCATCGTCGATCTCGCGGGCGCCGTCGAAGAAGCCGCGCAGGCGGCCCCGGGCGGTGCCGGAGTGGGTGGTGCGTTCGATCACGGCGGCCATCGGCGATCTCCTCGTCCTGCAAGTCTTTCCCCGGTCAGGACACTAGCGCTTACGTTGCCGGTGCGAAAGCGGATTCGCCCTCGGCGCAGGCGCGGCGCCGGCCAGGGCTCGCTGCTAGTAGCATGCCTCGCCCCGCACCCGAACCTGCCCGCACCTTGCCCGACGCCGCCCCCACCGAGATCGCGCCTGGCCTGTTCGTCCGCGGCCTCTCGCCGCCGCTGGCGCTGGCCGACTACCGGCTGATCGCCTTCGACATGGACTCGACGCTGATCAACATCGAGTGTGTCGACGAGATCGCCGATGTCGTCGGCCGCCGCGCCGAAGTCGCCGAGATCACCGAGGCGGCGATGCGTGGCGAGATCGCCGACTACAAGGACAGCCTGCGCCGCCGCGTCGCGATGCTCGCCGGCGTGCCGGTGGCCGCGCTCGACAAGGTCTACGAAGAGCGGCTGCAGCTGAACCCGGGTGTCGAGACCTTCGTCGAGGCCTGCCGCACCGCGGGGCTGAAGACGCTGCTGATCTCCGGCGGCTTCACGTTCTTCAGCGAGAAGGTGCGCCGCAGGCTCGGGCTCGACTTCGCGCGCGCCAACACGCTCGGCACCGCCAACGGCCGGCTCACCGGCACCCTCTTCGACCGCCCATGGGGCGACATCGTCGACGGCGCCGAGAAGAAGCGCGTGCTGCTCGAGGTGGCCGAGTTGATGGGCATCGGCACCGAGCAGACGATCGCCGTCGGTGACGGCGCCAACGACCTGCCGATGATGATGACCGCCGGGCTGTCGATCGCCTACCACCCGAAGCCGGCCGTCGCGGCGCAGGCGTCGATCGCCATCCTCAGCGGCGGGCTCGACCGCGCACTCGAGGTGCTGCGGGTCTGACCGGGCGCGGCGGGCATACCCCCTCGGGCAAACCTGGGCGCCGCCACCGCAGCAGCCTCCTACGATCGACGCATCCACCACCGCCCGAGGAGCCTGCGATGACCCAGCCCACCAAGTTCCTGCTCGACGAGAGCCGGATGCCCCGCCACTGGTACAACCTGCAGGCCGACCTGCCGTCCCCAGCGGCGCCGGTGCTGCACCCGGGCACCTTGAAGCCGGTGGGGCCCGACGACCTGGCGCCGCTGTTCCCGATGGAGCTCATCCTGCAGGAGGTGTCGCAGGAGCGCGAGGTGCCGATCCCGGAGCCGGTGCGCGAGGTCTTCCGCCTCTGGCGGCCGTCGCCGCTGGTCCGCGCCCATCGGCTGGAGAAGGCGCTCGGCACGCCGGCGAAGATCTACTACAAGTACGAAGGGGTCTCGCCCGCAGGCTCGCACAAGCCCAACACCGCGGTGCCGCAGGCCTGGTACAACGCCCAGGCCGGCATCAAGAAGCTCACCACCGAGACCGGTGCCGGGCAGTGGGGCTCGTCGCTGGCCTTCGCCGGCGCGCTGTTCGGCATCGACGTCACGGTGTTCCAGGTGCGCGTCTCGTACGACCAGAAACCGTACCGCCGTGCGCTGATGGAGACCTACGGCGCGAAGTGCATCGCGTCGCCGTCCGACCACACGAACAGCGGCCGCGCGATCCTGGCCAAGGACCCGAACCACCCGGGCTCGCTCGGCATCGCGATCAGCGAGGCGGTGGAGGTGGCAGCCACCCACGACGACACCAAGTACGCGTTGGGTTCGGTGCTGAACCATGTGCTGATGCACCAGACGATCATCGGCCAGGAGGCGATGCTGCAGCTCGAGATGGCCGGCGACGACCCCGACGTCATCGTCGGCTGCACCGGCGGCGGCAGCAACTTCGCCGGCATTTGCTTCCCGTTCGTCGGCCAGCAGCTGCGCGGCAAGGGCAAGACCAAGCAGCGGCGCATCGTCGCCGTCGAACCCGCGGCCTGCCCTAGCCTGACCCGCGGACGCTTCGCGTACGACTTCGGCGACACCGGCCACCTCACGCCGCTGGCCAAGATGCACACGCTGGGCAGCACCTTCACGCCGCCGGGCTTCCATGCCGGCGGGCTGCGTTACCACGGCATGGCGCCGCTGGTCTCGCACCTGAAAGAGCTCGGGCTGATCGAGGCCGTCGCCTACCACCAGTCCGCCTGCTTCGAGGCCGGCGTGCTGTTCGCGCGGCACGAAGGCATCGTGCCGGCGCCCGAGGCCAACCACGCGGTGAAGGGCGCGATCGTCGAGGCGCTGCGCTGCAAGGCCGAGGGGCGCAGCGAGGTGATCCTGTTCAACCTCTGCGGCCACGGTCACTTCGACATGAGCGCCTACAGCAGCTACTTCGCCGGCAAGCTGGTCGACCAGCCCTACGACGAGGCCGAGCTGGCGATGGCGCTCGCCGGGCTGCCGGCGGTGCCGGCCTGAGCGGCGGGCCGACGCCTCAGCGCAGCAGCGCGTCGGCCGGCGTCACCGTGCCGCCGTCGGGGCCGTGCACGACAGCGCGGTCGCGCCCCGACAGCTTGGCGTCGTAGAGCGCCGCGTCGGCGCGCCGCAGCGCATCGCCCAAGGCATCGTCGGCGGCTGCGGCGAGCGCGGTGGCACCGACGCTGACGGTGATGCCGAGCACCGCGTCGGCGGCCATCAGCGGGTGGCTGCGCATCGCCTCGACGATGCGTTGCGCCAGCGTCGCGGCACCGGCAAGGTCGGTGTCGGGCGCGACGATGACGAACTCCTCGCCGCCGTAGCGGCCGCAACTGTCGCCGGGGCGCAGCGTGCGGCCGAGCACGGAGGCGCAGTGCTGCAGCGCGAGGTCGCCGACCTGGTGGCCGTGGCGGTCGTTCACGCGCTTGAAGTGGTCGACGTCGACCATCAGCACCGCCAGCTCACGACCATGCCGCCTTGCCCGCGCGACCTCGCGCTCGGCAATCTCGAACCAGCCGCGGCGGTTGTAGACGCCGGTCAACGCGTCGTGGTTGGCGAGCCGCGCCAGCCGACGGTTAGCATCGCTCAGCTCGGCAGTGCGAGCGGCGACGCGGGATTCGAGCTCGTCGTTCAACACGCGCAGCTGCCGGTTGGCGGCCTCGATCTGCCCGGCGCCCGCACGCAGCTGGGCGAGCAGCGTCGCGAGCCCGAGTGCGACCAGGCTCATCACGGCCAGGAACTCCTGCGTGCGCATGGCGGCATCGGCGGGTGCCAACGGGCCGAACGGGTGGGCGCCGCGCGTCGTTGCCGCCACCAGCACCACCGACGCCGCCGCCACCGCCGCCGCCGCCCAGCGCTGCGGGTAGCGCGCCGCCGCGAACAGCACCACCGGCAGCAGCAGCAGCGCGCCGAAGTTGGGCGCCATCCAGGTCAGCACGGCCGCCCCCGTCGCGAATACGGCAATGCCGGCGTCGACCTTGCCGAGCGCGAGCGGCAGACGGGGCGGCGCCGCGGCCAGTGGCAGACGAGGCCGCGCGGCGGCCAGTGGCGGGAAGCCCAGCCACAGCGGCGTCAGGATCAGCAGGCCGATCGCGTCGCCCAGCCACCAGATGCGCACCCACTCGGCATAGCTCGCTTCGCCGGCACGCGTGACCGCATAGACCGTGGCACCGCCGAGCGCGGCGGTGAACGCGCCGACCAGCGGCGCCGCGACGACGAACTTGCCGAGATCGGCGGGCGACGCGAAGTCCGGGTCGAAGCGCCACCACCGCAGCACCAGCCAGCCGACGGTGGCCTCGGCGACGTTGATGACACCGAACAGCAGCGCGACGCCGGGCGGGAACGAGCCCCAGTCGGCGAGCAGTTCGGCACCCACCGCGAGCGCGGCGATCGCACCGAAGCGCGCACCATCGAAGCGGATCAGCGCCGCCAGCACGACGGCATTCGGCGGCCAGAAGATTGCGATGCCCGAAGGCATCACCGTGAGCCAGACCCCGATCTTCGCACCCACCAGGTAGGCGACGAAGACCAGCACCAGCACGCGCCAGCCCGGCCGCGGTCGAGCCATTCCCGAGAGCGGGTCGGACGATGGGGTTTCGGTGCGCGGCATCGATCACGGCGCCACCACAGCGGCGGCCGCAGATCAGCGTAGCGCCGGTCCCGGCACGCGCCTTGACAAGGCTCATGCCGATTCGGCCCCTCGGCCAGGGTTGGCGACCGGCAGCGACCGCCGACGTGACACACCGGCGGCGGCGAGGGCGCATGCCCGCCGCCGTCGCCGGGCATCAACGCCGGCGTGGCACCGCGACGAAGTAGGGATGCAGCGTCGCGGTCATCAGCCCCGCCTCCACCGCGGGGTCGCCCTCCATGAATCGGCGCGCCTCGTCGGCGTCGGCGGCCTCGAAGACCACGATCCCGAACGTGCGGTCGAGCGGCTCGCTGGTGCGGCCGGCCATCAGCACCAGGCCGGCATCGCTGGCCGCCACCAGGCGTCGGAAGTGGCTGGCGACGATGCGGTTCTCGACCTCGGTCCAGGCGCCGCGGTCGTGGAAGCGCGGCACGACACGCAGCACGTAGACGAACTGCGCCCGCTTGGCCGCCGGTGGCGCCGACGCCGCCGTCTGGCCGCGCGCGGCGGTGACCGCCAGCGCCGCCAGGCCTGCCAGCAGCACGCGCCGTGCAAGGCCGCTCACCGGCGCACTCCGGCGGCCAGCGCCGCCCCGGCGCCGAGCGCGGCGAGCTTGGCCTCGGCGACCTCGCGGCTCATCGGCGCCAGGCCGCAGTTGGTGCAGGCGATCAGCCGCCCCTGCGGCACGAAGCGCAGCGCGCCTTCGATCGTCGCTGCCACCTGTTCCGCGGTCTCGACCTCGTCGCTGGCGACGTCGATCACGCCCACCATCACGTCCTTGCCGGCAAGCAGCGCCATCAGGTCCGCCGGCACATGCGAGTGGTAGCACTCCAGGCTCACCTGGTCGATGCGGCTGGCGGCCAGCGCCGGGAACACCTTCTCGTACTGGCGCCACTCGTCGCCGAGCGTCTTCTTCCAGTCAACGTTCGCCTGGATGCCGTAGCCGTAGCAGATGTGCACCGCGGTCCTGCAGGAGAGCCCCTGGGCGGCCCGCTCGAGCGCCTTCACACCCCACGCCGCGGCATCGTCCATGTAGACGTTGAACGCCGGCTCGTCGAACTGCACGACGTCGATTCCGTCGGCCTGCAGCGCCAGCGCCTCGCGGTTCAGCAGTTCGGCGAAGGCAAACGCCAGCGCCTGCCGGTCCCCGTAGTGGCGGTCGGCAACGGTGTCGACGATCGTCATCGGCCCCGGCAGCGTGAACTTCGTCCGCCGCGTCGTGTGTGCGCGCAGGAAGCGCGCCTCCGCCTCGTGCACGCGGCCCTTCAGCGACAGCGGCGCCACCACCTGCGGCACCATCGCCTTGTAGCGGTCGTTGCGGATGCCCATCTCGACCTTGTGCTCGAAGTCGATGCCGTCGACCCGCTCGAGAAAGCCGTGCACGAAGTGCTGGCGCGACATCTCGCCGTCGCCGACCACCGTCAGCCCGGCATCCTCCTGCGCCTTGATCCACAGCAGCGTCGCATCGAGCTTGGCGCGCGCCAGTTCCGGGCCCTCGGCACGCCAGCGCGGCCAGAGCTTGTGGGTCTCGGCGAGCCATCCGGGCTTGGGCAGGCTGCCGGCGATCGTGCTGTCGAACATCGGGCTGTCTCCTCTCGGTTGTCCGGGCGCCGAGGGTCACGGCGCGGGCCGTGCACGTTAGCAGGTGAGAAGCTGTGAGCGAACCCAGCGTGCCCGCGTGGGCCCCCACCAAGCGCCCAATCAAGGCGCAAAGCACAGCCGTGCCCGCCGGCACGGCGAGCATTTGCAACACCGAGTGGGCGCTTGGTGGGGGCGCACCCTTTGGCCGGGGTACCCAAGGGCCGTGCGCGGTGTTGCGCCGCTTGCCCGGGCGGCCAGCCCGGGCTGCGCACCACGCCTTGCGCACGGCCCTTGGCCACCCCGGCGCGGGCACGCTGGGTTCGTTCACAGCTTCTGAGTGCCAGGTCTGCTTCCGGCGGGCGCTCGTCGCCGCCGCGTGGGAACTCGTCGCCGCCTACCGGGGGGCCGTCGCGTTCCCGCCCGTCCCCGGCGGCAGCGGTTAGGCTCGCTGCCGATGGAGTCCCAGGCATCCACCGCTTCCCGCCCGGCCCCGCGAGCCGAGATGCACCCGCCGCCGGCGCTCGAGCAGCCGCTGCCCGCGGAGTTGACCGGCCGCAGCCACGGCTGGTTGACGCGCTATCGGCGCTACCCGGTCTTCAGCCGGCTCTGGACACGCGGCCGCGCCCGAACGCTCGTCGCGGTGCTGCTGCCGACATACCTGCTGCTGATGGTGCCGCCGCTGGCCGCTGTCGCTGACGACGGCTTCCCGCTCGGGGCGCTGACGCAGGTCGCGTTCCAGCTCTTCGCGCCGGTGTTCATCGGCCATCGGCTCGGCATGGCGGTGCGGCGCCGCGGGCTGCCCGAGGCCGCTGAGGGCCGGGTGCTGGCTGCGGCAATGGTGGCCACCGCCTTGCTGGTGCTGGCCTTCCACGCGTGGGGGGCGGACCCGTTGAAACAGTGGCTGGCCGAGGCCACCGGCCGCGTCGACGCCAGCGGCAAGCGCAAGCAGATGGCGCTGTCGATCGGCGTCACCGTCAGCAACCCGGACCGCGCCGGCGCAGCACCTTCGATCCCGCCCGCGCTCGAGGCCACCGGCCGCGTGTTGAACGGCTCGGTCAGCCTGCTGCTGAGCTTCTGGCTCGCCGGCGGCGCGGCGCTCTGGGGCTGGCGCCGCGAGCGCGACGGCCTGCGCGCGATCGCGCGCGAGCGTGAACTCGCCGCCGCGCAGGCCCGACAGCGCGAAGCCGAGCTGCGGCTGTCGGTGCTGGCGGCGCAGGTCGAGCCGCACTTCCTGTTCAACACGCTCGCCGGCGTTCGCAGCGCGGTGGCCACCGACCCGGCGCGCGCGAGCGAGATGATCGACCACCTGGTCGAGTACCTGCGCGCCGCGATCCCGCGGCTGCGCAGCGACGGCAGCTTGCAGGCGACGGTGGGCGCGCAGCTCGAGATCGTGCGCGCCTACCTGGCGCTGATGTCGTCGCGAATGCGCCGCCTCACCTACCGCATCGACGCGCCGGCGGATCTGCTGGCCGCACGTTGCCCGCCGCTGATGCTGATCTCGCTGGTGGAGAACGCGGTCAAGCATGGTGTCGAGCCGAAGATCGGCCCGGCGGCGGTCGAGGTGCGCGCCGAGCGCGACGACGCCGGCAACCTGGTGCTGCGCGTGCTCGACGACGGGGTCGGCTTCGGGAACGCCGGCAGCGGCAGCGGCATCGGCCTGTCGAACCTGCAGGCAAGGCTCGAGCAGCTGTTCCCGGGACGCGCCGCGCTGACGTTGAAGGCCCGCACCGACGGCGGCGTCGAGGCGACGATCACGCTGCCGCTCGAATTCGACGACCTGCGCTGACGCCGAGGAACCCTGCCATGCCGACCGCGATCATTGCCGACGATGAAGACCTGCCTCGCGCCGAGCTGCGACGCATGCTCGCGCTGGCCTGGCCCGAGTTGCAGGTGCTGGCCGAGTGTGAACACGGCGTCGCCGCGGTTCAGGCGCTCGAGGCGCACCACCCGGATGTCGCCTTCCTCGACATCCGAATGCCGGGTGCCAGCGGCCTCGACGTCGCACGCGCCGCCAGCGGCCGCTGCCATGTTGTCTTCACCACCGCCTACGACAGCCACGCGATCGAGGCCTTCGAGGCCGGCGCCGCCGACTACCTGCTCAAGCCGGTGCCGGCGGCGCGGCTCGCGCAGACGGTGGCCCGGCTGCGCGACCGGCTGGCCACCCACGAGCCGGCCCCGTCGCTCGACAAGCTGGCCGACGCGCTGGCCGAAAGGTGGCGGCGGGCCGAGGCTCCTGCCGGTGAGCGGCTGCGCTGGATCAGCGCCAGCACCGGCGACACGATCAAGATGTTCGCCGTCGACGAGGTGCTCTTCTTCCAGAGCGACGAGAAGTACACGCGCGTCGTCACCGCACGCGACGAGGCCCATGTGCGCAAGCCGCTGAAGGAGATCGCCGAGAGCCTCGACCCCGACCAGTTCTGGCAGGTGCACCGTGGCTGCATCGTCCGCGCCGGCGCGGTGTCGCGCGCCCAGCGCGACGAGCTCGGCCGCATCACGCTGCACCTGAAGGACCACGCCGAGAAGCTGCCGGTGAGCCAGGCCTACGCCTGGCGCTTCAAGCCGATGTGACCGCGCCCGGCGCGCGCCGCCGGCATCGCCGGTTGCTGCGACGCGTCATACTGCCGGGGTACTTGGTGAGACCCCGCATGACCGGCGATCCCTCGTCCACGATGCCCGACCGCGAGCGGGCGGCCGAACTCGGACGGCGGCTGGCGCTCGTCACCAGCACCGCCGGCATCGGCTACTGGGCGCTCGAGCGCGGCGCCGACCGCGCGGTCTGGAGCGCCGAGCTGCGCCGGATGTACGGCCTTGCCGACGCCGACCCGGTGCCACGTTTCGACGAATGGCTGCGCGAGCATGTGCACCCCGACGACCGCGATCGCGTGCGGCGCGCGATGCGCGGCTGGCCCGAGCACGGCAGCGATGCGCTGCGGCTGGCACTGCGAATCGTCTCGCGCGACGGCACCGTGCACGAGGTGATCTCGCACTCGATGCTCGAGGGCGACAACGACGACCGGCTGCTCTTCGGCGTGCTGATCGACCTCACCTCGCTGCGCCAGACCGAGCGCGCGCTGCGCCAGGCCGAGAGCCGCGCTGCGCTGGCCGCGCGTGCGGTCGGCATGGGCACCTGGGACCACGACCTGAGGAGCGGCCGCGCGATCTGGGACGCTCAGATGTGGGCGCTGCGCGGGCTCGAGCCGCGCGCCGAAGCGCCGGGTTACGAGGAGCGGATGTCGCTCGTGCATCCGGACGACCGTGAAGCCGTCTCGCGCTCGAGCCAGGCCCCCGGCCCCTGGGCCCACGAGTTCCGCGTCCTGCTGCCCGACGGGCAGGTGCGCTGGATCGCCTCGCGCTCGTCGGTGATCACCGACGACGATGGCCAGCCGGTGCGCCGCATCGGCGTCAACTGGGATGTCACCACCAGCCGCCTCGCCGAGGCGGTCCTGCGCGAGCGTGAACTGGCCCTGCGCGAGAACGAGACCCGGTCGCGAACGCTGGCCCGCATGAGCCACGAGCTGCGCACGCCGCTGAACGCGATCCTCGGCTTCGCGCAGCTGCTGCAGGCCGACGAGACCGGCACCGACGAGGCAGCCCACCGGCGCCGCACGTACACCGACCAGATCCGGCAGGCCGGCGATCACTTGCTCGAGCTGGTGGACAAGGTGCTCGAGCTGACACGTTCGCGCCCCGCGTCGCGGCCACCGGCACCGGCGTCCGCTGGCGAACCCCCTCTGCGCACCGTGCTCTACATCGAGGACAACGCGGTCAACACGATGATCGTCTCCGAACTGGTGGAACGCCGCGGCGACCTGCGCTTCGAGTCGGCCACCACCGGCGCCGAAGGTGTTGCCCGCGCCGTCGAACTGAAGCCGGCGCTGATCCTGCTGGACATGCAGCTGCCCGACATCGACGGCCCCGAGGTCTTCCGCCGGCTGCGCACCGACCCGCGCACGGCGGCGATCCCCTGCATCGCACTGTCGGCCAACGCGATGGCCGCCGACATCGACGCGGCGCGCACCGCCGGGATGGCCGACTACTGGACCAAGCCGTTCGACTTCGCGGTCTTCGCGCGCTCGCTCGACAGCATCTTCGGTGCTGCGCCGCAGCGCTGATGCGACTACTCAGGCCGGCGCGGCCTCGGCCTCGATCAGGCCACGCTTCTTCAGCAGCGGCGTCACGGTCGGCGCGCGGCCGCGGAAGCCGACGTAGGCCGCACCGGGCTCGAGGCTGTTGCCGCTGGCATAGACGAAGCGCCGCAGCCGCGCGGCCACCGCGGGATCGAACGGATCGCCGGCCTCGGTGAAGGCGTCGTAGCCGTCGGCGTCGAGCACCTCGGCCCACAGGTAGACGTAGTACCCGGCGGCGTAGGCGGAGCCCGAGAACAGATGCTGGAAGTGAACCAGGCGGTGGTTGACCCCCACCTCGCGAGGCAGGCCGAGCGACTCGAGCAGCCCGGCCTCGAAGGCGCAGAGGTCGGCTGGCGGCTCGGCGTCGCGGCGCGCGTGCACCGCCATGTCGACCAGCGCACTGGCGGCGTAGCGCACCGTCTCGTAGCCCTGGCCGAATCGGCGCGCTGCCTCCAGGCGATGGACCAGCGCATCGGGGATCGGCTCGCCGGTCTTCCAGTGGCGCGCGTGCCGTTCGAGCACCACCGGCTCGGCAATCCAGTTCTCGAAGATCTGCGACGGCAGCTCGACGAAGTCACGCAGCACCTGCGTGCCCGACAGCCGCTCGAACGTCACCTGCGACAGCAGCCCGTGCAGCCCGTGGCCGAACTCGTGGAACAGCGTTCTCGCGTCGTCCAGCGACAGCAGCGTCGGCTCACCCGGTGCGCCCTTCGCGAAGTTGTTGTTGTTCAGGATCACCGGCGTCTCGCTGCCGCCACCGGGCGCATTGTGGTTCTGCAGCCGCAGCGAGCTCATCCAGGCGCCGCTGCGTTTGCTCGGCCTCGCGAAGTTGTCCTGCAGGAACACGCCGACCAGCGCACCGTCGCGGTCGCGCACCTCGTAGGCCTTGACGTCCGGGTGGTACACCGGCAGGTCGGCACGCGGCGTGAAGCGCAGACCAAACAGCCGCCCGGCGCAGTCGAACGCGGCTTGCACCATCGCTTCGAGCCGGAAGTACGGCTTGACCTCGGCATCGTCGACGGCATAGCGCCGCACACGCACCTTTTCGGCCCAGTGGCGCCAATCCCAGGGCTCGATCTCGGCGCCGGCCCCTTCGGCACGCATCACGTCGAGCAGCGCGTCGCGCTCGCGCCTCACGGCGACCAGCGCACGCGGCCAGACCTCGGCCAGCAACTGCTGCACCGCCGCCTGGTTGCCGGCCATCGTGTCGGCGAGGGCGTAGTCGGCGAAGCTCGCGTGGCCGTGCAGCGCCGCCTGCTCGTGCCGCAAGCGCAGGATTCGGCGCGCGATCTCGCGGTTGTCGGTGTCGCCGCCGTTCTCGCCGCGCGTGGCCCAGGCGCGCCAGGCTCTCTCGCGCAGGTCTCGCCGCTCGGAGAAGGTCAGGAACGGCACCACCAGCGAGCGTGACAACGTGATCACATGGCCCTCAGGCAGGCCACGGTCGGCCGCCGCCTGGCGCGCCGCGGCGCGGACGAAGTCCGGCAACCCGGCGAGATCGGCATCGCCGTGCAACTCGAGCCGGTAGCCCGATTCGTCGTGCAGCAGGTTCTGCGCAAATCGGGTTGTCAGCTCGGCAAGCTCGGTCATCACGGCGGCGTAACGCTCGCGCGCAGGCCCCTCGAGCTTGGCGCCGGCACGCGTGAAGTCGAGGTGCACCCTTTCGAGCAGGCGCCTTTGCTCGCTGCCGAGGCCGAGCTGGTCGCGCTTCGCGTGCAGCTGGTCGATGCGGTCGAACAGCGCCCGGTTCATGTAGACGGCGCTGTCGTGCTCGGCCATCGGCGCGGCCATGCGCCGCTGCACCATCTGCAACTCGTCGTGGGTGTGCGACGCGGTGAGGTTGTAGAACACCGACGCGATTCGCCCCAGCGTGCGGCCGCTGCGGTCGAAGGCGGCGACGGTGTTGCCGAAGTCCGGGGGCGACGGGTCGGTGGCGATGGCCGAGAGTTCGGCGAGCTGCTCACGCATCGCCTCGTGCAGCGCAGGTTCGAAGTGTTCGGCGCGGATGTCGGCGAAGGGCGGCAGCCCGTGAGGCGTGGTCCAGGGACCGAGAAGGGGGTTCGCGAGGGTCATTCGGCGGAAGGCTCCATCGGGTGCAGAGTCCGGCTCGCGGGCGGCCTTGTGGGCGGCACGCGGCGCTTCGGCGCGCAGGGGAAGGGCCAGGCTGTGGCGGAAGCCGGCAATGATGCCACCAAGGCCTGCGCCAGGCACCGCGTTGGTGCGGCCACCCTGGGCCGGCGCCGACTATTGCCCAGCCCTGCAGCGCGGCGGCACACTGCCGGCCTTTGCGGGCCACCGCGCCCGCCCGGGAGGGATACCGATGAAGGCCGTCAAGTGGGCGCTGGTGGTGATCGTCGCGCTGGTCGTCGTGCTCTTTGCCGGCGCGCTGCTGCTGTCGCCGAAGTTCAGGGTGTCGACCCACACCACGGTCCAGGCGCCGCCGGACAAGATCTTCGCGCTGGTGGCCGACCCGCGCCGCTGGAAGGAGTGGTCGGTGTGGAACCGGCGCGACCCCGCGATGCAGATCACCTACTCCGGCCCGCCGTCGGGCACCGGCGCCGCCTGGGCGTGGAAGAGCACCTCCGAGGGCGACGGCAAGATGACCTTCACTGCGGCCGAGCCGGGCCGTCGCGTCGCCTACGACCTGTACTTTCCCGACTTCGGCACCACGTCGAAGGGTGACCTCACCTTCGCCGCAGACGGGGCCGGTACCCGTGTCACCTGGACGATGGACGGCGACATGGGCAGCAACCTGCTGTTCCGCTGGTTCGCCCTCTTCGCCGATGGCATGGTGCGCAAGGACTTCGACGCCGGGCTCGCCAACCTGAAGGCGCTGGCCGAGAAGTCTTGAGGCGCCGCGATGTGCTGCTTGTGCTGCCGCTCGGCACGCGGCCGGCCCTTGCCCGAACGATGACCGAACCCACCGACGACCCGCTGCTCTGGCTCGAGCAGGTGCAAGGCGAGCAGGCACTTGCCTGGGTGCACGAGCGCAACGCCGAATCGCTCGCCGCGCTGTCGCGCGAGCCCGGCTTCGGGCCGTTGCGCGAGCGCATCCGCGCGATCCTCGACTCGCGCGCGCAGATCCCCACCGTCGTGCGGCGTGGCGCGCACTTGTGGAACCTGTGGCAGGACGCCGCCAACCCGCGCGGGCTGTGGCGGCGCACGACGCTGGCCGAGTACCGCAAGGCCGAGCCGGCGTGGGAGATCGTGCTCGACCTCGACGCACTCGCCGCGCGCGAGGGCGTCAACTGGGTGTGGAAGGGCGCCGACGTGCTCGGACCGGGGTACCGGCACGCGCTGTTGCAGCTCTCGCGCGGCGGCGCCGACGCGGTCGAGGTGCGCGAGTTCGACATCGACGAGCGCCGCTTCGTCGCGGGCGGCTTTGTGCTGCCCGAGGCCAAGACCGAAACCGCATGGCTCGACGCCGACACCGTGCTCGTCGGTACCGATTTCGGCGCCGGCTCGCTCACCGACTCCGGCTACCCGCGCGTCGTCAAGCGCTGGCGGCGCGGCCGGCCACTGGCCGACGCCGAGACGGTGTTCGAGGTCGAACGCGGCGATGTCGCGGCCTGGTTCGCGGTCGACGCCACACCCGGCTTCGAGCGCACGTTGCTGTGGCGTGCGGTGGACTTCTACACCACCAAGACCTTTCTGCTCGAGACTGGCGGCCCGCGCGAGGTGCCGCACCCGGCCGACGCGAAGTTCTCGTTCTGGCGGGACCAGGTGGTGGTCGAGCTGCGCAGCCCGTGGGCGGTGGCCGGCGCGACCTTCGAACGCGGCAGCCTGCTCGTCGGCGACGCGGCAGCCTACCTGCGCGGCGAGCGCACGCTGCAGCCGCTCTTCGTTCCCGACGACCACCGCTCGCTCGAAGCATGGACGACGACCCGAACGACGGTCGTGCTCACCCTCCTCGAAGACGTCACCGCGCGGCTCGAGGAATGCTCGCGCGACACCGCGGGCCGCTGGCAGCGCCGCGTCGTGAAGGCGCCTTCGCCGGGCACGCTCGGCGTGCAGTCGCTGCACGACCCCCTGTTCGAGAGTGCCCCCGGACAGCGGGAGACCGCCGGGGCCTCCCAACCGGGTGCGAGCAGCCCGGCGGAGCCGGATCGGCCCGCCGCCGACCCGCTCGCCGAAGCGCTGCTCGTGCGCTACGCGGACTTCCTGACACCGGACACGCTGCTGCTCGGCCGTACCGGCAGCGACGAGCGCGAAGTGCTGAAGTCGCGACCGAGCTATTTCGACGCCGCCGAGATGCGCGCCGAGCAGCGCTTTGCCACCTCACGCGATGGAAGCCGGGTGCCGTACTTCGTCGTCTGGCCGCGATCGCCGCGCGCCGACGGCCGCAACCCGACGCTGCTCTACGCCTACGGCGGCTTCGAGGTCTCGCTCGCGCCCTCGTACTCGGGCTCGCTCGGCGCCGCCTGGCTCGAGCAGGGGGGTGTCTACGTGCTCGCCAACATCCGCGGCGGCGGCGAGTACGGCCCCGCCTGGCACCAGGCGGCGCTGAAGGAGAAGCGGCAGAACGCCTTCGACGACCTCGCCGCGGTGGCCGGGGACCTCGTTCGCACCGGCATCACGCGGCCGGCGCAGCTCGGCATCATGGGCGGCAGCAACGGCGGGCTGCTGGTCGGCGCGGTGATGCTGCAGCGGCCCGAGCTCTTCGGCGCCGTCGTCTGCCAGGTGCCTTTGCTCGACATGCGGCGCTACCACCGGCTGCTCGCCGGCGCGTCGTGGATGGCCGAGTACGGCGACCCCGACCAGCCCGACGACTGGGCCTGGCTGTCGCGCTACAGCCCGTACCACAACGTTCGCGCCGGCACCGCGCTGCCGCCGCTGCTGCTGACCACCTCCACCCGCGACGACCGCGTCCACCCCGGCCACGCGCGCAAGATGGCCGAGAAGATGCGTTCGCAAGGCCACCGTGTGCTGTACTACGAAAACGTCGAGGGCGGGCACGCCGCCGCAGCCGACAACGCGCAGCGCGCGTTGATGATGGCGCTGGAGTACACCTTCCTGCGCCGCGAGCTGGCGTGAACAGGCCTTAGATGCTCTGCTGGATCGACGACGAGACGCCGCTGCCGGCCGCCGGCAGCGCGCTCGGTCCGGGCAGCGACGCGCCGGGCCTGGTGGCTGCCGGCTCGCGCGTGACCCCGGCGCGGCTCGAGGAGGCCTATCGCAAGGGCATCTTCCCCTGGTACGGCCCCGGCCAGCCGGTGCTGTGGTGGAGCCCCGACCCGCGCATGGTGCTGCCGGTGGCCGAGTTCCATCTCTCGCACTCGCTGCGCAAGACGCTGCGCCGCTTCGTCCGCACGCGGGGCTGCGAGGTGCGCACCGACACCGCCTTCGAGCGCGTGATCCACGCCTGTGCCGCCACGCCGCGCAACGGGCAGGAGGGCACCTGGATCGTTCCGGCAATGGTCGACGCCTACTGCGCCTGGCACCGGCTCGGACGCGTGCACAGCGTCGAGACCTGGATCGACGGCGAACTTGCCGGCGGCCTGTACTGCGTGTCGATCGGCCGCATGGTGTTCGGCGAATCGATGTTCGCGCACCGCAGCGATGCTTCGAAGATCGCGCTCGCGGCGCTGGTGTGCCTGGCGCGCGAGCATGGTGTGACGCTGATCGACTGCCAGCAGGACACGGCACACCTGGCGTCGCTGGGTGCGCGCGAAATTCCACGGCGGCGGTTCGAGGCCCACCTCCAGCAGGTGGTGGGCGAGGCCGATATCGACGATTGGACCTATCATGCCGCGCTGTGGCGGCACCTCGTCCCCGGCCCGGGAGGAGCGCCCCCGCCGGCCCCGGAACCCCCTCCGTGACGCACCCGAAAGAACTTCCGCTTTCGTCGCTGCAGTTCTACGCCACGGCACCGTACCCGTGCAGCTACCTGCCGGGGCGGCTGGCCCGCTCGCAGGTGGCCACGCCCAGCCACCTGATCCACGCCGACGCCTACTCGGGGCTGGTGGCGGCCGGCTTCCGGCGCAGCGGCATGTTCACCTACCGCCCTTACTGCGACGGCTGCCGCGCCTGCGTGCCGCTGCGCGTGCCGGTGGCCACCTTCGAGCCGACACGCAGCCAGCGCCGCGCGTGGAAGACCCATTCGCACCTGAAGGCACGGGTGCTGCGGCTGTGCTTCGTCCCCGAGCACTACCAGCTCTACCTGCGCTACCAGTCGGGCCGCCACAGCGGCGGCGGCATGGACCAGGACAGCGTCGACCAGTACACGCAGTTCCTGCTGCAGAGCCGCGTCAACTCGCGGCTGGTCGAGTTCCGCGAGCCCGGCAGCGACGGCCAGCCAGGGCCGTTGAAGATGATCTCGATCCTCGACGTGCTCGGCGACGGCATCTCCGCCGTCTACACCTTCTACGAGCCCGAGCCGCACACCAGCTACGGCACCTACAGCGTGCTGTGGCAGATCGAGCAGACGCGGCTGCTGAAGCTGCCGCATGTCTACCTGGGCTACTGGATCGAGCAGAGCCCGAAGATGGCCTACAAGGCGCAGTTCCGACCGCACCAGCTGCTGGTCGACGGGCGCTGGCAGGCCGCGGCCTGATATGAGCACCCCCGTGCGCGCCCGCGCGGTTACAGCCGCAGCACCAGCACCACCTCATCCTCGTCCATCTCGCCGTTGGGCTCGAAGCCGAGCCCGCGGTAGAACGGCTCCGGGCATCCCGGGCCGGGCACGTAGGAGGTTTCGAGCGTCGTGAAGAGGCCCTTCGCGCGCACATGCGCGATCACCTGCTCGAGCGCGGCGCGGCCGATGCCGCGGCCCTGGAAACGATGGTCGACCATGAAGCGCCACAGGCCGACCTCGGCGCGCGGCGGGGTCACCAGCGAGTAGTCGGCCAGCATCACGAAGCCGCAGGGCTCGTCGCCGCAGTGGATGGCGCGGTACCAGGCCTCGGGCGCGAACAGCGCCTGCGCGAGCGAGACCGCGTTCGGCGCGACGAATCCCTTCTGCGATTCGGCCACCGCAAGCTTGATCACCGGGATCACCGTCTCGGCGGTGATCTCGCGCAGCGTCACCTCCGGCGCCGTCGTCACGACACTGCCTCCGGCAGCATCCGCCAAACCCCGCCCTGCTCGACCGCCCTGTCGTCGGCCGCCAGCTTCAGCAGGTGAGCCAGCAGCGAGCGCCGGGCCATCGGGTACAGCGCGGTCGCAACGTCGTCGTAGACACGCGGCAGCAGTTCGTCGAGCGTGCCCTGACCGAGCGCCGCCAGCGCGTCGGCGACCTTGGCCTCGCGCTTCAGGCGGTGCGCCACGAGTGCGCGCAGCACGTCGTGCGGACGGTCGACGAGGAAACCATGGCCGGGCGCGAACCACTCGATGTCCTCGCCGAGCAGCGACTGCAGCGCCTGCAAGTACAGGCGCATGTCGCCGTCCGGCGGGTTGATGACGACGGTCGATCCCTGCATCACGTGGTCTCCGGTGAAGAGCAGCTTCTCCTGCGCCAGGTAGTAGCAGAGGTGGTTGCTGGCATGGCCCGGCGTGTGCCAGACGGTGAGCGCGGCGTCGTCGCCGAGCATGAGCGTCTCGCCGTGCTGCAGCTCTCGCGCTGGAACGAAGCTGCGGTCCTGCCGCTCGGGGTGGGCGGCCAGCCGCCCGTACACCGGAGCGGCGAACGCCGCCGCCGCCGCGGCGGCACCGGGCGAGTGATCGATGTGCGTGTGCGTGGCCAGCACCATCACCACCGGCCCTGGCGCAGCCGCCTGCAGCGCGCGCAGGTGGGCCGGGTCGTCGGGGCCGGGGTCGATCAGCGCCCAGCGGCCGGCGGCGGGGTCGCCGACGAAGTAGCTGTTGGTGCCCGGGCCGGTCATCGGCCCCGGGTTGGGGGCGGTGACGCGGACGATGCGCGGCGACAGCTTCACCGCCCGCCCGGGAACGATCTCGGCCAGCGCGTCGTGGCGGCCTTCGGGGTCGATGCGGCCGATCTCGGCGTAGGGCAGCTCATGCGGCAGCACGACGCGAACGCTGCCGCCGACGAGCGCGCGCCGCGCCATCACGAGGCGGATGTCGCGGCGCTCGCGCGCCTCGCCGAGCGCGTCGTCGGCGCGCCTGAACCGGGCCAGGTCGGTCAGCGTGCGGCGCGTCACCGGCAGCAGCTTCAGCGCCTCGTCGCCGAGCGCGCGCTTCGGCGTCAGCCACATCAGCGCCTCGGCCTCGCCGCGGTCGGCCACCGCGTGCTGGCCCGGCGGCGCGCCGGCGATGAAGAAGCGGGTGTCGAAACGCTTCGGGCTGCCCGGCGGCGTCAGCCAGTGCGCGTAGTACGCCAGGCCCCGGACGTCGAGGTGCAGGCCGAAGGACTCGCAGAAGGCGGCGATCGAGGTCTCGCCGCGCTGCAGCCGCGTTCGCCAGCCATGGAGCATCTCGGTGTCGTGTGCCGCGGGGTCGAAGGCGCGGCCGCCGGCGTCGCAGGCGAGCAGCAGACCCACCTCCTCGAACGACTCGCGCAGCGCCGCCACCGGGTAGTCGAGCCCACCTTCGGGCAGGCGCAGGCGGTCGCTCCATTCCGGATCGCCCGGCCCCAGGACCCAGCGGTGAGCGGCGCGGTCGCCGGCGTCGAGCGCGCCACCGGGGAAGACGGCGGCACCACTGCGCGGGTCGCCGCCACGCTCGGCACGGCGCAGCATCAGCACCTCGATCCCGGCGTCACCGTCACGCACCAGCAGCAGCGTCGACGCGAGCCGGGCGTCGGGGGCGGCAACATACGGCGGGTGACCTGCCGCCGATCCCGTCATGCCGCGCTCCACTGCACCGCCACACCCGCGGCGATCAATGCGTCGATCTGTGCGGCCGTGAGGCCGGCTTCGGCGAGCACGTCGCGTGTGTGCTGCCCCACCTGCACCGCGGGGCGCGGAGCGTCGGGCAGGCTGCGTCCGAAGCGCGGCGCCGGCGCCGGCTGCACGACGCCGTCGACCTCGACAAAGGCGCCGCGCGCCACCGCGTGCGGGTGGTGCGGCGCTTCGCCAAAGCCGAGCACCGGCGCGAAGCAGGCATCGCTGCCCTCGAGCAGCCGGCACCACTCGTCGCGCGTGCGGCTCTTGAACAGGTGGGTGAAGGTGTCGCGCATCTCGGACCAGGTGCGGCGGTCGTACTGCTTCTTCAACCAGGTTTCGGGCAGCCCGGTGCGGCGTACCAGCTCGGCGAAGAACTTCGGCTCCAGCGCGCCCACCGAGATATGGCCGCCGTCGGCGGTCTCGTAGGTGTCGTAGAACGGCGCACCGCCGTCAAGCAGATTGGCGCCGCGTTCGTCGCCCCAGGTGCCGGCGGCGCGCAGCCCGAAGAAGATCGACGCCAGCGAGGCCGCGCCGTCGACCATCGCCGCGTCGACCACCTGCCCCTGCCCCGAATGCTGGCGCTCGAACAGCGCGGCCATCAGCCCGAACGCCAGGTAGAGCGCGCCGCCGCCATAGTCGCCGATCAGGTTCAGCGGCGGCACCGGCTTCCCGCCGGCGGGGCCGATCGCCGCCAGCGCACCGGTGAGCGAGATGTAGTTGATGTCGTGCCCGGCGGCGTCGGCCAGCGGCCCGCTCTGGCCGAAGCCGGTCATGCGGCCGTAGACCAGCCGCGGGTTGCGCGCGAGGCAGTCGTCGGGGCCGAGCCCGAGACGCTCGGCAACGCCGGGGCGGAAGCCCTCGATCAGCATGTCGGCGCCGGCCACCAGCGCGAGCGCCGCATCGCGCCCGGCCGCGGCCTTGAGGTCGAGGGCCACCGAGCGGCGGTTGCGGCCGTTGATCTCGAAGCGCTTGCCGATCGGCACCCCGAGCCCGCTCGGCTCGGTGCGGTCGACACGCACGACATCGGCGCCGAGGTCGGCGAGCAGCATCGCGCAGAACGGGCCCGGCCCGATGCTCGCCAGCTCGATCACTTTCAGTCCGGACAACGGTCCCATCGGGTTCCTTGCATCAATCGGAGTCTGCTGTGCGCTCGCGCGGCGTTCGCGAGGCGGTGGCGCGCTGGCGGCGCTGGTAGCTCTCGGCCTCGCGCCAGCGCACGATCTCGCGGCCGCGCCAGCGTTGGTAGTCGTCGATGTAGGCCTGCACCGAAGGGTACGGGCCGGCGAGGTGGCCTGGCCGCTTCGAGTCGGCGGTGACCCAGACCTCGCCGCTGCGGCGCAGCAGCGCCACCCAGTGCAGCCGCAGCGTCTGGCCGGCGATCTGCACCGGAGCGAACTCGATCATCAGGTAGGCCGGCGCCGTGCCCGGCTCGAGCACACGCAGCGTCTCGACCGCAAAACGCGCGAGGTCGACGCAGACGCCGCGCGGCGCGGCGAAGAAAGCCTCTGGCGCGGTGATCGCCGGCGACGGGCCGCGGCCGCGCTGGCTCTCGGAGAGCTGCAGCGCGCGCGCGGTGTCGTACTCGAAACGCTCGCCGATCCAGGCGTTGACATCGTCGGCGCCGCGCCAGCGTGCGAGCGCCTCGCGCCAGTTCGCGGCCGGCGGCGCCGTGGCGGCCGCACCGGCGCGCGCCGCCGCTTCGGGCTCGTCGCCGAGCGAGCGGGCACGCTCGGACGCCATGGCGCCGCCCATCGCCACCACGGCGAAGGTGCACAGGAGCCGTCGCAGTTCTCTCACGGAACCCCGAAGTGTGCCGCAGGCCAGAATCGCGCGATGGCTCCGCCGCTGATGATGCTGCTCGCGTCGCTGCTGTTCGCGACCATGGGCGTGTGCGTCAAGTTCGCCTCCGCCCTCTACACGCCGGGCGAGCTGGTCTTCTACCGCAGCCTGGTGGGCACGCTGTTCATCGTCGCGCTGGTGCACTTTCGCGGCGGCACGCTGCGCACGCCGGTGCCGGGGATGCACTTCTCGCGCAGCGCCAGCGGCGTGCTCTCGCTCGGGCTGTGGTTCCACGCCATCGGCGGGCTGCCGCTCGGCACCGCGATGACGCTGAACTACCTGTCGTCGGTGTGGATGGCGCTGTTCATGATCGGCGGCGCAGTGGTGTTCGGCGCCGCGCGGGTGGACGGGCGGCTGGTGGCCGCGGTGCTGGTGGGCTTCGCCGGCGTTGCGCTGGTGCTGCAGCCGACGGTTGCGCAAGACCAGTTCTGGCCCGGGCTCTCCGGGCTGGCGTCGGGCCTGCTCGCCGCGATGGCGTACCTGCAGGTGACGGCGCTCGGCCGCCAGGGTGAGCCCGACTACCGCGTCGTCTTCTACTTCAGCCTCGGCGGCGTCGTTCTCGGCGCGGCGACGATGGCTGCCACTGGCGCGTCGCCGCACGCGCCGCGCGGCGTGGCGCTGCTGCTCGCGATCGGCCTGCTGGCGGTGGTGGCGCAGATGCTGATGACCCGTGCCTACACCATCGGCTCGGTGCTCGCGAACGCCGCGCTGCAGTACCTCGGTATCCTGTTCGCGTTTGCCTTCGGCGTGCTGCTCTTCGACGAAGCCGTCACGCCGGCGGCGGCGGCCGGCGTGCTGCTGATCGCCGGCGCCGGGATCGCGACCACGATGCTGCGCGAGAAAGCCGCGCTTCCCGCCGACACGCGCCGCCACGCGCCCCCCGAATCCTGACCCACCCACCGACACGATGCCTCCGCTGACCACCGCCGAAGAACTCGCCCGCGCGCTGCAGGGCGCAAAGCCGCCGCTGCTGCTGGATTGCGGCTTCGAACTCTCCGACCCCGCGGCTGGCGAACGCGCCTACGCCGCCGGGCACCTGCCCGGGGCGATCTACGCCCATCTCGACCGCGACCTCTCCGGCGCGCTCACCGGCCGCAATGGGCGCCACCCGCTGCCGCGGCGCAGCGACCTCGCGGCGACGCTCGGCCGCTGGGGCCTGGCGCCCGGCCGCGCCGTGGTGGCGTACGACGCCCACGGCTGCCCCTACGCGGCACGGGCGTGGTGGTTGCTGCGCTGGATGGGGCACGCCGAGGTCTCGGTGCTCGACGGCGGGATCCAGGCCTGGCGCGAGCTGGGAGGCGCGCTGACCACCGACGCGACCATGCCGGCCCCGCAGCCGCCCTACCCGGATCTGCCGGCGGCAATGCCGACAGTGGACACCGAGTCGCTGCTCGCCGAACCGGCACGCTGGCGGCTGATCGACGCCCGCGCCGGCGAACGATTCCGCGGTGAGGTCGAGCCGCTCGACCCGGTGGCCGGCCACATCCCCGGTGCCGTCAACCGCTTCTTCAAGGACAACCTCGGCGCCGACGGCCGCTTCCGCCCGGCGGCCGAGCTGCGCGCGGCCTTTGCCGCGCTCGCGGGCCCGCCGGCCACCGCGGCGGTGCACATGTGTGGGTCGGGCGTCACCGCCTGCCAGAGCCTGCTCGCGATGGCCCATGCAGGGCTCGGCATCACCGCGCTCTACCCCGGATCGTGGAGCGAATGGTGCAGCGACCCCGCCCGCGCAGTCGCCCGCGGCTGACCGTGGGCCACCAGCCGTCGCGCCGATGACCCCGGGCGGCTTCCACCTCGACGATGTCGTCGTCTGGGGTTTGGTGGCGCTGTTCGGCGGCGCGCTGCTGCACGGGCTGCTGGGCGCGTTCGTCGGCTGGCTGAAGGGCGCCGAGGCGGGGATCATGACCGGCCTGTTGCTGTTCGGCCTCACCGGGCTCGGCGCGGCCGCCTGGCTGGCCTCGTTCATCTACCTCGAGACGGAGGTCGTGACGCTGTCGCGCAGCGGCTGCGAGCCGCTGCCCGCCGAGGACGGCGAACCGCGCAGCCGGGACCTCTTCACGCTGCCCCGCGAGCGCCTGCCGCCACTGAAGCTGGTGGGCGGGGTGCAGGCGCGCCCCTGCCCCGAGCATGTCGAGCCCCCGGCGCGGCTGCGAATCCGCCGCGACGAGTTGCGCGCCACCGGCGCGGTGGTTGCGGTGCACGAGCCCGACCACAACCAGGCGCCGGCGATCATCGGTGTCTTCGCCGCCTTCGGAGGCTTCGGCTTCCTGTTCGGCGTGGTCATGCTCGGCGGCCTGCTCGAGCAGCGCCAGCGTGCACGCGGGGCGGCCGAGCGGCCGCCGCTGCAGGTGCCGGTGTTCGTGAAGAGCCTGGCCCGCGGCATCAGCGCCGCCGGGCTGGTGCTGGCGGTGGGAGGCTTCGCTGCCGCGATGTTCGTCGACGACATGCCGCTGTCGTTTGCGCTCGCCTTCGGCGGCCCGGCGGCGTTCTGCGCGGCGCAGCTGTTGGCGCAGGCGCTGCAGTTGCGGCTCGGCCTGTCCGATGGCGCCGGGCTGCTGCTCGGCACGCTCGGCTTCGGCGCGGCGGCGGTGGTGGGCTTCTTGGCGGCGTAGCATCGCGGCGCCGCGACGCGCAGGCTTGACGACCGTCAAGCCTGCCTGCACCGTGGCGAGCACACTGCCGGCGTCGACCCCCAATCGCAACACCCTGGAGGTTCCATGTACAAGCGCATCCTGGTCCCCACCGACGGTTCCGAGATCACCGCCAAGGCCACGCAGTCGGCCATCTCGCTGGCGCGGCTGTGCGGCGCCGAACTGCTGACCATCGGCGTCAAGGAGCCTTTCCCGTACAGCGCGATCTCCGAGATGCAGCCGGTGCCGCCGCAGGAGTTCTACGACGCACAGGAGCGCATCGCGTCGGGCAACGTCAAGACCGTGATCGACGCCGCCACCGCCGCCGGGCTCAAATGCCAGGGCCACACCGTCGAGGCGCTGCACCCCTGGGAGGCGATCCTCGACCACGCGAAGGCTCAGCACTGCGACCTGATCGTGATGGCCTCGCACGGCCGCCGCGGCGTCAGCGCGCTGCTGCTCGGCAGCGAGACGCAGAAGGTGCTGACGCACAGCGCGGTGCCGGTGCTGGTCGTGCGCTGAAGCCCCGCCGCCGCGGCTCCCGCCGGCCGCGCGTCAATGCGCGTGGCTGCCGAGGCTGGCGGCCACCGCGACCGTCAGCGCGAGGCCGCCCCCCATCCAGGCCAGCTGCACCACGGTGTCGCGGCCCGACAGCCGGCGCTGCAACTGCGGCATCAGATCGGCCACGGCGACGTAGATGAAGCTGCTGGCGGCCACCACCAGCAGGTACGGAAAGGCTTCGCGCCAGGGCGCGACGGCGAAGTAGCCGAGCACCCCGCCGGCCACCGACGCCAGCCCCGAGAGCGCGTTGAATGCGAGCGCCCTCGCGCGCGTGAAGCCGGCGTTGACGAGCACGATGAAGTCGCCCACCTCCTGCGGGATCTCGTGCGCCACCACCGCCGCCGCGGTCGCGATGCCGAGCCGCGTGTCGGCGAGGAAGGCCGCGGCGATGATCACGCCGTCGCAGAAGTTGTGGATGCTGTCGCCGAGCAGAACGCTCCAGCCGCCGCGGCCGGCCTGTTCGGCGTCGAAGCCGTGGTGGTGGTCGTGGTGCGGGTGGTCGCCCTCGTGGTGGTGGCCGTGGCGGTACAGCTCGGCCTTCTCGAGCAGGAAGAAGAACATCAGCCCGGCGAGCAGCGTCGCGAACAGCGCCCCGGGCTCGGACTTGCCCTCGAAGGCCTCCGGCAGCACCTGCAGCAGCGCGGTGCCGAGCAGGATGCCGGTGGACAGGCTGACCAGGTTGCGAACCAGCCGCGCCAGCACCCAGACATTGAGCGCGGCGGCCACAAAGACCGAGAGCAGGCCACCCGCCAGCGTGGCGGCCACGATGTACAGCAGGGTCATCGGAAGAACCGTGGCGGCCGTGTCGAGAGCCGCCTCCGGTTCATCGTAGCGGGGCCGTCAAGCCCCCGCCGCGGGGCGGTGCGGGTCAGGCGACGCCGTGGGCCTTGAACCACTCGAGGCAACGCTTCCAGCCGTCGTCGGCCTGCGGCTTGCGGTAGCTCGGGCGGTAGTCGGCGTGGAAGGCGTGCGGCGTGTCGGGGTAGATCACGAACTCGCTCTTCGTGTTGCCAGCGGCCTTCAGCGCGTCGCGCATCTTCTCGACGGTGTCGTTCGGGATGCCGCCGTCGGCGCCGCCGTAGAGGCCGAGCACCGCCGCCTTGACCTGCGGCGCCATCTCGATCGGGGTCTTGTCGCCCGGGTGGTAGGCACGGGCGGTCGGCCCGTACCAGGCCACCGCGGCCTTCACCGCCGGGTTGTGCGCGGCGTACATCAGTGTCGTTCGCCCGCCCCAGCAGAAGCCGGTGATGCCGAGTTTGTCGGCCGCGGCACCCTCGGCCCTGGCCCAGGCGACGGTGGCGTCGAGGTCGCCCATCACCTGCGCGTCGGGTGCCTTGGCGACCACCTCGGCGATCAGCTTCGCGATCTCGCCGTAGGAACCGGCGTCGCCCTGGCGGACGAAAAGCTCCGGAGCCACCGCAAAGTAACCCTGCTTCGCGAAGCGCCGGGCGACATCGGCGATGTGCTCGTGCACGCCGAAGATCTCGCTCGCCACCAGCACGACCGGCGCGTTCGCGCGGCCCGCCGGCGCGGCGCGATAGGCCGGCATCTTGAAGCTGCCGACCGGGATCGTCACTTCGCCGGCGACCAGGCCCTGGACATCGGTCTTGATCACCGTCTGCGCCGTCACCGGCAGCACCGCGGCGGCGAAGCCGCTGCCGACCGAGGTGCGAACGAAGGAGCGGCGCGAGAAGCCGCGCTGCGGGACGAGGCTGTCGATTTCTTGCTGGATCACGGTCACGCTCCTGGCACCGAGGTTGGAAGGAAGGGCCGCGATTCTAGGAACGCGGCAGCAACCCTGTGCGCCGCACGGCGGCACGGGCAGCGGCCGGCACAATGACCGGGATGACCGCCCCGCCCGCCTCGAGCCCGCCACTGGCTGCCGTCGACCTCGGTTCCAACAGCTTCCGGCTCGAGATCGGCGAACTCGAGCATGGCCGCTACCGCCGCATCGAGTCGCTGAAGGAGACGGTGCGGCTCGGCGCAGGGCTCGACACCGAAGGCATGCTCGGCGAATCCGCCGCGGCGCGTGGTCTCGACTGCCTGCGCCGCTTCGCGGAACGGCTGGGCCCGCTTCCGGCGACCCAGGTTCGCGCGGTGGCCACGCAGACGCTTCGCGAGGCGCGCAACCGCGACGCCTTCCTGCAGCGCGCGCGGTCGGCGCTCGGCCAGCCGATCGAGGTCATCTCCGGTCGCGAGGAGGCGCGGCTGATCTACGCCGGCGTCGCGCTGCTGCAGCCGCCGCGGCGACAGCGGCTGGTGGTCGACATCGGTGGCCGATCGACCGAGCTGATCGTCGGCCACGGCCGCACGCCGAGCGCCGCCGAGTCGTTCCCGGTGGGGTCGGTGAGCCTGTCGCTGCGCTACTTTCCCGGCGGCCGCATCGACGCCGCAGCCTTCACCGCGGCGCAGGTGGCGGCGGCGGCGGAGTTCGAGGAGGCGCTCGCGACCTTCGACCGCTCGCACTGGAGCGAGGCGCTCGGCTCGTCGGGAACCGTCGGCGCGGTGGCGCAGCTGCTGCAGGCCGCCGGCGTCACCGACGGGGCGGTGACACCCGAGGGGCTGCGCTGGTGCATCGAGCGCTGCATCGAGGCCGGCCATGTCGACCGCCTGGTGCTGCCGGGGCTGCGCGACGACCGACGGCCGATCCTGCCCGGGGGGCTCGCGATCCTGTACACGCTGGCCTGCCAGTTCGGCATTGCCGAGCTGATGGCGGCGCGCGGCGCGCTGCGCCAGGGCGTGATCGCCGACCTGCACGAGCGGCTGCAGGTGCAGCAGCATGCGCGACGCGGTGACCTGCGCGACCACACGGTGCAGGCGCTGCAGCGGCGCTTCGCGGTCGACGCCGCGCAGGCCGGCCGCGTCGGGCGCGCCGCGCTCGCCTTCTTCGACGCCGTGTGCCCGCAGGCCGAAGGGGATGCGCGGCGGGAACTCGGCTGGGCCTGCGCGCTGCATGAGGCCGGGCTGATGGTGTCGCACCACGACCACCACCGCCACAGTGCCTACCTGCTCGACCACGCCGACGCACCGGGCTTCTCGCAAAGCCAGCAGCGGCGGGTCGGGGCGCTGGTGCTCGGGCAGCGCGGCGGGCTGCGCAAGATCGAGACCTCGCTCGCCCAGCCGGGGTTTGCGTGGCAGGTTCTGTGCCTGCGGCTGGCGGTGATCGTCTGCCACGCGCGAAGCGCGGCCGCCGCGCGCCCGGCGCTGAGGCTGACGGCGCTGCCCGGCGGCGTGCCGCGGGCGCGGCTTGCGCTGCCGGCGCGGCTGGCCAGCACGCACCCGCAGACGATGCACCTGCTGGCCGCCGAGGCCGAGGCCTGGGCGCGCACCGGCGTGCTTCACTTGGCGACGGTGGTCGCCTCGGCATGACCCGTTACACCAGCTCGGGAACGATCACGCCGTGCAGCACCACCTGAAGCTGATCGTCGCGCTCGCGCGCGCGCAGCCACCACAGCGCGCCCTTGCGGATCGCCCAGGGCTGGGCCTCGCCGGCGATCAGCAGCGAAGCGGTCAGGCCGAGCACCGGCTGGTGGCCGACCACCAGCACCGGCTCGCGCGCGTCGGGCCAGCGCGCGGCGGCGAGCAGCCCTTCGACGGTGCCGCCGGGCGCTAGCGCGTCGACGGTCTTGACCTTGCGTTCGAGCGCGGCCGCGGTCTGCTGCGTGCGCCGCGCCGGGCTCGCGAGGATGCGCGCGCCGGCCGGCAGGTGGCGGTTGATCCAGCCCGCCATTCGCTGCGCCTGACGCTCGCCCTTCGCGGTGAGCGCGCGGTCGAGGTCGTCGAGGATCTCGCGCGCTTCCAGCGCCTCGGCATGGCGCCACAGCAGCAGGTCCATCAGCTTCCCGAGTAGCGTTGCATCAGCGCCTGCTGGGCGCTGACGCCCCGCTCGGCCACGCGGCGGTAGCCGCCGGCGGCGTCGAGCACCCAGGCGTCGACTTCGTCGTGCAGGTACGGCACCAGCGCCTCGTCGATCACCCGCTGGCGCAGCGCGGGGTCGCGAACCGGCCACGCCAGCTCGATGCGGCCGAACATGTTGCGGCTCATCCAGTCGGCGCTCGACAGGTACAGCACCTCGCCGTCGTCGCCGGGCAGATCCGGCTCTGCCGGGCTGCTCGACCCCCTCGTGGGGCGGGCCGGGCGCGGCCCCGCTTTGGGGGCGCTCTCGCCCCAGCGGAAGTAGAACACCCGCGTGTGCTCGAGGAAGCGCCCGATCACCGATCGCACGCGGATGCGCTCGCTGCGGCCGGGCACCCCGGGGGCCAGCATGCAGGCTCCGCGCACGACGAGGTCGATCGACGCGCCGGCGCGCGAGGCTGCACACAGCGCCTCGATCAGCGCCGGGTCGGTCAAGGCGTTGACCTTGACGACGATGCGCGCCGGCCCGCCGCGGCGCGCCGACTCGGCCACCTGCGCGATGTGCGCGAGCAGCCGACGGTGCAGCGAGAACGGCGCTGCCACCAGGCGCTGCGGCGAACGCAGCCGGGCCTGGCTGGCGAGCTGCTGGAACACCGCGTCGGCGTCGGCGCCGAGCGCGGGGTCGGCGCTGAGCATCGCGAGGTCGGTGTACAGCCGCGCGGTGCGCGGGTTGTAGTTGCCGGTGGACATGTGCACGTAGCGCCGCAGCTCGGCGCCCTCGCGGCGCGTGACGAGCAGCAGCTTGGCATGCGTCTTCAGCCCGACGATGCCGTAGACCACCTGCGCGCCGACGGCCTCGAGCCGCTCGGCCCAGTTGATGTTGGCCTCTTCGTCGAAGCGCGCCTTCAGCTCGACGACCGCCATCACCTCCTTGCCGCGGCGCGCCGCCTCGATCAGCAGGTCCATCAGCACCGATTCGCTGCCCGTGCGGTAGATCGTCTGCCGGATCGCCAGCACGTCGGGGTCGGCCACCGCCTCGCGCAGCAGCTGAACCACCGGCTCGAAGCTCTCGAAGGGGTGGTGAAGCAGGATGTCGCGTTGCTGCAGTCGTTCGAGGATCGATGCACCTTCGGGCAACGCTGCACGCGGCCACGCGGGCTCGAACGGCGGAAAGCGCAACGCCGGCGCATCGGCGCGCTCGACCAGCTGCGCGAGCCGCCCCAGGTTGACCGGCCCGTTGACCTTGTAGAGCGCGCTCTGCGGCAGCTGGAACTGCTGCAGCAGGAAGCGGCTCAGGTCTTCGGGGCAACTGCTCACCACCTCGAGCCGGATGGCGCGGCCGAAGTGTCGCGTCGTCAAACCGCTTCGCAGCGCCTGGCGCAGGTTGGTGACCTCGTCCTCGTCGACATCGAGGTCGGAGTCGCGGGTGACGCGGAACTGCGAGAACCACTCGACGGTGCGGCCCGGGAACAGCTGGCCGAGGTGCGCGCGGACGACGCTGGTCAGCAGCACGAAGCCCTGGTGGCCCGGTGTCAGCGCCGCGGGCAGCTTCATCACCCGCGGCAGCACGCGCGGCACCTTGACGATCGCGATCGAGTTCTCGCGCCCGAAGGCGTCGCGCCCGCCCAACCGCGCGATGAAGTTCAGCGACTTGTTGGCCACCTGCGGAAACGGGTGCGATGGGTCGAGGCTCACCGGCACCAGCAGCGGCCGAACCTGCTGCTCGAAGAAACGCGCCACCCACTGCGCCTGCTCCGGGCTGCGTTCGGCGTGGTTCAGAACGACGATGCCTTCACGCTGCAGCGCCGGCATCACCTCCTCGTTGAAGACGCGGTACTGCTCGTCGACGAGCTCGTGCGCCGCAGCCGCCAGCGACAGCATCTCGGCCGACGGTTCACGGTGCTCCGGCGGCACCAGGCCGGCGACGCGGATCTCGAAGAACTCGTCGAGGTTCGACGACACGATCGTGATGTAGCGCAGCCGCTCGAGAAGCGGCACGTCGGCACGCCGGGCCTGCGCCAGCACGCGGCGGTTGAACTCGAGCATCGAACGCTCGCGGTTCAGCAGCGGCGGCGGCGGCGCGGCGGTGGCCGCCGGCGGCGACGGGTCGGGGCGCGGTGACGCCTCCGCGGTGAAATCGGACATGGCTCGCAATGTGCCCGCGGCACAAGACAGCGCCGTGACAGCCGGCATCGCCCGGCCTGACCGGCCAACGCGCCGTAGCATCGCACAGGCCGACGACCAGAGCCCCGCGAATGCCCCGCCCGGACGAGGACACCACCCCCGGTCGCCGCCCGTCGGCGGCGCGGCCGGCACCGACACCGCGCGCGCAGCTTGGCTGGCGCCTGCTGCTCGTGTTGCTGCTGTCGGTGACGACCTGGCTCGCCTGGACCCCCGACCCGCCGCCGCGGCTCGACACCGGCTGGGACAAGGCCAACCACCTGCTCGCGTTCACGGCGCTGACGGTCACCGCGCTGCTCGGTGCTCGCCCGCGGCGGCGCCGCGATGCCGCGTGCGCCGCGGCGCTGCTCGCCTACGGCACGTTGATCGAGGCGGTGCAGGCCTTCGTGCCCGGCCGCAGCGCCGAGCCGGCCGACCTGTTGGCCGATGCCACCGGCATCGGCTGTGCGCTGCTGCTGGCGCGTGCCCTGCGCCTGTGACCTGTCGCGGGGGGTGGCTCACTCTGTGAGCCACCCCCCGGCCAGACTGCCCTTCACCGGCCGGCCCCATGCCGCCGCCAGCGAAGGAGCCCGAGATGACGCAGCAGACCCTGATCGAGACCGACACCGCCCCCGCCGCCTGCCCGGCCGACCGCACCGGCTTCGAGATCGGCTGGGACCACGCACGCCACGGCTTGGTGCCCCCCGCGGCGCTGATGCAGCCGGGAGCGGCTCCCGGCCAGGGCTGGCACGCGGCCCGCGCGGTGTTCGGGCACCGCACGCTGGCCGCGTCGCGCCCGGTGCGGCAGTGGCTGCATCTGCGCACCGAGGCCTGGCAGCAAGGCCTGGTGTTCGAGGCGCAGCAGGTCACCCCGAACCTCCTGACGCAGATCGACACCCCGTTCTGCCCGGTGACGCGGCAGGCGCTGGGTGGTGCCGCAGGAGGCGACCAGGAGCCGGTGGTGGTTCGGCTGCGCGACGACGCCGCCTTCGCCGCCGGCAACCTCGCGGTGCTGAGCCGCGCCGCGGCGCGAGCGATGGCCGGCCGCAACGCCGGCGACGTGCGGGCAATCGCCGATCGGCTGGCCCGCGACGCCACCGCGGCCGCCGACGGACTCGACCGCGATGCCTGGGCCCGGCTGGCCACGCTGATGTCGTTCGCCGAGGCGCTGGCGCCGATGGCGGCGGCGCGAATCCCGTTGCGCGTGCTGCCGCCCAACCGCGTTCGGGTGCTCAACGCCACCCAGGGCCTCCAGGCGCTGCTGACGATGCGCCTGGCCGCGCCCGGCTGGAGCCGCCGTGCGCGCGAACTCGCCGCGGCAGTGACCGACGCCGCGCTGCGCCACGACTTCAACCTCTTCGTCGGTGCGATCGCGCCGCGGCTGATGTCGATTCCCGCCGCCGCCGACGCCCGCGCCGCGCGCTGGGCACAGGAAGACGCCTGGGCCGACGGCCGCGTTCAGCGCCGCTGGCAGCATTTCGCGGCGCAGCTGACGCCAGCGCAGACCGAGTCGCTGCTGCAGCGCCTGGCCGAAACCGCGCTCGGCGGTGTCGCCGGCATCCGGCTGCAACTGCACGATGCCGACGCCGCGATCGACGGCTGGTCGCTCGCATCGCGCGGGCGGCTCGCACGCTCGCCGCGTCTCCTGGCTCAGGCCGGCCGCGGGTCCGGCAGCGCCGCGAGGCCCCGGCAGAACAGCTCGGCCGCCACATCGCCCAGCGCCTCGTAACTCAGCGCGCCGTCGGCCCGCAGCCAGGTGAAGGTCCAGTTCATCATGCCGAAGAGCAGCATCGCGAGCGGCTTCGCGAGCGCGGCGCGGGCGAGTTCGGGCCGCCACTCGGCGACGGTGTCGGCAAAGGCAGCCACCACGCGACGCTGCGCCGCGAGCACATGTTCGCGCTCGGCGGCGGGCAGGAAGCGAACGTCCTCGGTCAGCACGCGGTGCTGGTGCTGCGCGCCGGCGTAGCTGTGCATGAAGCGCGCCACCAGCGCACGCAGCCGCGGCTCGGGTGGCAGCCGCTCGGCCAACACCGCGTGCACCAGCGCCTCGAGCCGCGCGACATGCCCTTCGGCGATGTGCAGCAGCAGCGCCTGCTTGTCGCGCATGTAGTGGTACAGCGTCGGCTTCGTGACCCCGCACGCGGCAGCCACCTGGTTCATCGTCGTCGCGGTGTAACCCTGGCGCGCGAACAGCGCCGCCGCCTGCGCGAGGATCTGCTCGCGCTGATCGTCGTAGGTGGCCGCGCGCGGTCGGGCCATGGGGAAACTCAGCCTGCCAGGCCGGCGGCGGGCACCGGCGGCGGGTGAGTGCGGCGCCCCCGGCAGGCCGCCGCGGATCCGGCTCGGTGGGTCCACTCGTGGCGCCTCCGCGGGCGGCAGGTGCCGATGGCGCTTCGGTGGAGCATCACCTCATCGTTCGTCAAACGACACCACGACCCGCTCGGTCAGCGGGTGCGCCTGGCAGGTGAGCACGAAGCCGGCGTCGAGGTCGGCCGGCTCGAGCGCGAAGTTGCGGTCCATGCGCACGCGGCCCTCGAGCAGCCGCGCGCGGCAGGTGGCGCAGACGCCGGATCGGCAGGAGTAAGGCAGGTCGAGGCCGGCGCGTTCGGCGGCGGCAAGCAGGCTCTCGTCACCCTCGCGGAACGCCACCTCGCGCGTGACGCCATCGCGCACCACGGTCACGCGCGCGAGCGCGGCATCACCCGGGCGCGGCGCGTGCAGCGCGGCATCCGCGGGTGTGGCCGGCACGCCGAACCGCTCGACATGGATATGCGCTGCCGCGATGCCGGCCGCCTGCAGTGCCGCCACCGCCGCCTCGTCGAAGCCGTGCGGCCCGCAGACTAAGGCCTCGTCGACAGTGCCGGCGCGCACCAGCGGCATCAGCGCGGCGATCTTGCCGGCGTCGAGCCGGCCGCGCGCGAGGGCCGGCTCGAGGTGCTCGCGCGAGAACACGAAGTGCAGCGCCAGCCGGCCGAGGTGGCGGTTCTTCAGGTCCTCGAGCTCTTCCTTGAACATCGTCGTCGCCGCGGTGCGGTTGCCGTAGAGCAGCGTCACGCGCGCCGCCGGGTCGCCACCGAGCACCGCCTTGGTGATCGACAGCAGGGGGGTGATGCCGCTGCCCGCCGCCACCGCGAGCACGTGGCGCGGCCTCTTCGCCAGCGCAGCGCCGAAGCGGCCTTCGGGCTCCATCACGTCGATCGTGTCGCCGGCCTTCAGCGCCGCGTGCAGCCAGCCCGAAAAGCGCCCGCCGGCGAGGCGCCGCACCCCCACGCGCAGCGGCTCGCCGGGCGCGCTGCAGATCGAGTACGAGCGACGCAACTCGTCGCCGCCGTCGAAGCGGCGCAGCGTCAGCGACTGCCCGGGAACGAAGCGGAAGGTCTCGGCCAGCGCCGGCGGCACCTCGAAGGTGACGACCACCGCGTCGTCGGCGTCGGCGCGCATGTCGGCGACGCGCAGGCGATGGAAGTGCCCGCCGCTCACGAGGCCGCCTCGGTCCCGGGTCGCCGTCCTTCGGGATTCATCAGATCGCCTTGAAGGCCTCGAAGGGCTCGCGGCAGGCCAGGCAGCGGTGCAGTGCCTTGCACGGCGTGGCGCCGAAGGCCGACAGCCGCTCGGTGCGCGGGCTGCCGCAAAGCGGGCAGGCGAGCGCATCGATGCGGCGGTGCAAGCGGATCGGCTGCTCGGCGGCGGTGGCCGCGGGGCCCGGGGGCACGATGCCGGCTTCGTGCAGCGCGCGCCGGCCGGTTTCGCTGATCCAGTCGCTGCTCCACGCCGGCGCCCGGCGGGTCGTCACGCGGGCGATCGCGATGCCGGCGGCCTGAAGCGCGTCGTGCACGCTGCCCTCGATCACCGAAGTGGCCGGGCAGCCACTGTAGGTGGGCGTGATCACGACCTCGACCCCGCCATCGGCGTGCGACAAGACGTCGCGAACGATGCCCAGGTCACACAGCGAGACCGTCGGCAGTTCGGGGTCGGGCACTGTCCGCAACACCGCCCATGCGCGGTCGACCACCGTCGCACCGGCGATCACCACCGCCCCCCGGGGTGGCGGCGCTGCAGCACCTGCATCTCGGCAAGCAGGTAGCCGAGGTGCTCGCTGTGCACGCCGGCGCTGCCGGTACTGACGAAAGGCGTCTCTTCCGGCATCGCCAGCGTCGCCTCGGCCAGCACCGGCCGCACCGCCGCCAGCCAGGCCGTGCGCAGCGTGTCGCGCGCCGGGCCGAGGCCGCCCGCCTCGGCCACCGCCTCGACCGTATCGCGCGCGAACATCTCGGCGGTGTAGGGCCAGGCGCGGTCGAGAGCGGCCGCCATGCGGCGGTGCGACTCGTCGCTGCCGTCGCCGAGCCGCACCACCCAGCCGGCGGCGTGCTCGCGGTGGTACCGCGACTCCTTCACCGCCTTCGCGGCGATCGCCGCCAGGTCGTCGTCGCACGACGACTGCAGCCCTCGCCAGGCCTCGTGCAGCCAGCACGAGAGCAGCAGGTTGCGGACGACGGTGTCGGCGAAGTCGCCACCGGCGGCCTGGCCGCTCGGCCGCCGCAGCGGCAGCTCGGCGAGCGTGAGGTTGAAGAACTCATGCTCGTCGCGCCAGTAGGCCAGCCGGTTCTCGTCGCGGCCATGGCCTTCGATCTCGCCGGCGCGCGTCAGCAGCGAGCGCGCCTGGCCGAGCAGGTCGAGCGCGAGGTTGGCGAGCGCGATGTCCTCCTCGAGCACCGGCGCGTGGCCGCACCACTCGCCGAGCCGCTGCGCGTGCACGAGGCAGGTGTCGGCATAGCGTAGAACGTAGTGCACCGCGGGTGCCACCGGCGGCCGCTGGCTGGCGGCGACGCCGGATTCGGAGCCGGCCGACATGCGAACCGCGCCTGCGCCGCCTTCACATGTGGTCGACGGCATCGGGCAGCTGGTAGAAGGTCGGGTGGCGGTAGACCTTGTCGGCCATCGGGTCGAAGTACATGTCCTTGTCGCCGGGGTCGCTGGCGGTGATGTCGCTGCTTCGCACCACCCACAGGCTCACGCCCTCCTGGCGCCGGGTGTAGACCTCGCGCGCCAGCTCGAGCGCCATCTTGGCGTCGGCGGCGTGCAGGCTGCCGCAGTGGCGGTGGTCCAGCCCTGCCTTCGGGCGCACGAACACCTCCCACAGTGGCCATTCGTCGGACATCGTCATGCCGCCTTCTCCCCGAGGGCCCGCTTCCGGGCATGAGCCAGCGCGGCCTCGCGCACCCAGGCGCCCTCCTCCCAGGCCTTCACGCGCGCCGCCAGCCGCTCGCGGTTGCACGGGCCGTGGCCGGCGACGACACGCTGGAACTCGCTCCAGTCGATCGGCCCGAAGTCGTGATGGCCACGCGCCTCGTTCCACTTCAGCAACGGGTCGGGCAGCGTCACGCCGAGCACCTTGGCCTGCTCGGCGGCGGCGTCGACGAACTTCTGCCGCAGCTCGTCGTTCGAGAAGCGCTTGATGCCCCAGCGCGCGCTCTGCGCGCCGTGCGTGCTCTGGCCGTCGGGGGGGCCGAACATCATCAGGCTCGGCCACCACCAGCGGTCCACCGCGTCCTGCACCATCGCGCGCTGCTCGTCGGTGCCGCCCTGCATCATCGCCAGCAACGAGTCGAAGCCCTGGCGCTGGTGGAAGCTTTCCTCGCGGCAGATGCGCACCATCGCGCGTGCGTAGGGCGCGTACGAGCAGCGCGTCAGCGGCACCTGGTTCATGATCGCCGCGCCGTCGACGAGCCAGCCGATGACGCCGACGTCGGCCCAGGAGAGCGTCGGGTAGTTGAAGATCGAGCTGTACTTGGCCTTGCCGCCGTGAAGCGCGGCGACCATCTCGTCGCGGCGGGTGCCCAGCGTCTCGGCAGCGGCGTAGAGGTACAGGCCATGGCCGCCTTCGTCCTGCACCTTGGCGAGCAGGATCGCCTTGCGAGCGAGCGTCGGCGCGCGCGTGATCCAGTTGCCCTCGGGCAGCATGCCGACGATCTCGCTGTGTGCATGCTGGCTGATCTGCCGCACCAGCGTCCGGCGGTAATGCTCGGGCATCCAGTCCTTGGCCTCGATGAACTCGCCGGCGTCGATGCGGGCCTCGAAACGCGCCTCGAGCATGGCCTCCTCGGCCGAACGAACCGCCTTGCGCTCTTCCTTCGGCGCGAGGTCCATCGCCTGGGTGTACATGTCAGCCCCTGGGTCTCTTGTCGATCACGCGCCGCGCCTTGCCGACCAGCGTGCGCTCGATGCTGTCGGGCAGCCCGACCTCGACGCCGGCGCTGACGCCGGCCAGCGTCTTGATGCGGTGCTGCAGGTCGCGGGCGATCGCGTCGCGGTCGGCGCCGGTGTGCGCCGGCAGCACCTCGCAGCGAACGAGCAGCTCGTCGAGCAGCCCTTCGCGCGTCACCACCAGCTGGTACTGCCCGGACAGCACACCGTGCTTCAGCACGATCTCCTCGACCTGCGTCGGGAAGAGGTTGACGCCGCGGATGATCAGCATGTCGTCGCTGCGGCCGACGATCTTGCCCATGCGCCGCATCGATCGTGCGGTGGGCGGCAACAGGCGCGTCAGGTCGCGCGTGCGGTAGCGCACCACCGGCAGCGCCTCCTTGGTCAGCGTCGTGAAGACGAGCTCGCCTTCTTCGCCCTCGGGCAGCACGGCGCCGGTTTCGGGGTCGATGATCTCGGGGTAGAAGTGGTCCTCCCAGATCACCGGCCCGTCCTTGGCCTCGATGCACTCGTTGGCCACACCCGGGCCCATCACTTCGGAAAGGCCGTAGATGTCGACCGCGTCGATGGCGGCGCTCGCCTCGATCTCGCGGCGCATCGCTTCGGTCCACGGCTCGGCGCCGAAGATGCCCACCGAGACCGACATCGCGCGCGGGTCCTTGCCCTGGCGGCGGAACTCCTCGACGATGACCTGCATGTAGCTCGGCGTGACCATGATCGCGTCGGGCCGGAAGTCCTCGATCAGCTGCACCTGCTTCTCGGTCTGGCCGCCGCCCATCGGCACCACGGTGCAGCCCAGCCGCTCGGCGCCGTAGTGCGCGCCGAGCCCGCCGGTGAAGAGCCCGTAGCCGTAGGCGACATGCACGATGTCGCCCGGCCGCACGCCCGAGGCTCGCAGCGAGCGCGCCATCAGCTGCGCCCAACGGTCGATGTCGCCGGCGGTATAGCCCACCACCGTCGGCTTGCCGGTGGTTCCCGACGACGCGTGAATGCGAACGACCTGCTCGCGCGGCACCGCGAACATGCCGAAAGGGTAGTTCGCGCGCAGGTCGGCCTTGGCGGTGAAGGGGAACTTCACCAGGTCTTCGAGCGTGCGGCAGTGCGACGGGTGCACACCGGCGCGGTCGAAGGCGGCGCGGTAGTGCGGCACCTGTTCGTAGGCCGATGCAAGGGTCTGCTGCAGCCGCTGAAGTTGCAGCGCACGCAGCTCGTCGATGCTGGCGCGCTCGATCGGCTCGAGATCACCCGGAGCAGGCTGCTTGACGGGCACCGTTTCAGCCTTCCCGGGTGCAGGGCAGCCCGGCCACCACCGGCTTGCCGACCAGCGTCACCGAGCGGCCGCGAAAGGCCGCGATGCGCCGGCCGCTGTCGTCGTGCACGTCGACATCGTAGACGCCGGTGCGTCGGGTCTTCGCCACCTCGCGCGCGGTGGCGGTGAGGCGCGCGCCGAGCTTGGCCGACGCCACCAGGTTGACGTCGAAGCCGGCGGCCACCGTCAGCTCGTTGTAGGCGTTGCAGGCGTAAGCGAAGGCGCTGTCGGCCAGCGTCGTGATCAGGCCGCCGTGGCAGATGGCGTGGCCGTTGAGCATGTCGTCGCGCACCGTCATCGTCACCGTCGCGCTGCCGGGTCCGACGGCCACCACCTCGATGCCGAGCGCACGCGTCGCGTGGTCGTCGCGTGCCATCGTGTCGCGCACCGCCTCGGCGACCCGCTGCGCGGTGATCTTCGGCGCCAGCATCAGCGGTCCTTGAACACCGGCGCGCGTTTGGCGAAGAACGCCGCCACGCCTTCGGCGAAGTCGCCGCCACGCGCCATCTCGCGCTGGCGCTCGGCTTCCATCGACAGCGACTGCGCGTAGTCGATCGCCATCGCGTCGTCGAAGGCGCGGCGCGTCTCGGCCAGCGCCCGCGTCGGCATCGCCGCCAGCCGCGTGGCAAGCGCCAGCGCGGTGTCCATCAGCAGCGCATCGTCCACCGCCTGCCAGATGAGGCCGATGCGAACCGCCTCCTCGGCGGGCAGTTTGTCGCCGAGCATCGCGAGCCCGATCGCCCGCGCGCGGCCCACCAAGCGCGGCAGCAGCCAGGGGCCGCCGCAATCGGGGATCAGGCCGATCTTCGAGAAGGCCTGGATGAAGCTGGCGCTGCGTGCCGCGACGACAAGATCGCAGCCGAGCGCGAAGTTGGCGCCGCCGCCGGCGGCGACGCCGTTGACCGCCGCCACCACCGGCACCGGCATCGTGCGCACGCGCAGCAGCAGCGGGCGGAAGAGCCGGTCGATGGTGTCGCCGGCGTCCGGCGGGCGGCCCGGTTCGGCCGAGAGACCGGCCGCGAGGTCCTGCCCGGCGCAGAAGCCGCGGCCTGCGCCGGTGACCACCACCGCGCGCACTGCGGGGTCGGCGGCGGCGGACTCGAACGCGGGCAGCAGCTGGGCGTGCAGCGCCGGTGTGAAGGCATTGAGCTGTGCCGGCCGGTTGAGCGTGATCACGCGCACGGCATCGTGCGTCGCGTTGAGGACGAGCGGTTCGGACATCGGTCAGGGCCTTGGTTCGCCTCGGTCGGCCATTCGTCGACCGGCCGGTAGACAAATTATTGACCTTGGGCAAGGCCCAAGACCTCCGGGTAAACCAGCGGTCGAAGCGAAGACCGTTTCGTTTGACCCGTCCGGCCCGGGTCGGAATACTCCGCCGCTTCGACCGCCGGCACCGGCGGATCACCCAACCCGCCCCGCCGAGCCCGCAGCCGGCCCCACGATGCCCCGCCCCACCCTGCTCGCCGCCGCGCTCGCGGCCGCCCTGATGTCCGCTCCGTTCCACGCCGCCGAGGCCGCACGCCCGAACACCCGCAACCGCGCCGAGATCCCGGCCGAGTTCCGCTGGGACTTCGCCGCCATCTACCGCGACTGGGCGGCCTGGGAAGCCGGCATGGCCGAGATGGAACGGCGCATGGCCGAGTTCACGAAGATGAAGGGCACGCTCGCGCAAGGCCCGCAGGCGGTCCTGGCGGCCTACCAAGCCTTCGACGAGATCGGCAAGCTGCAGTACCGCCTGTACCGCTACCCGCAGCTGCAGCGCGACGTCGACACCCGCGACGCCCAGGTCAGCGGCCGTTTCCAGCGCGTGTTGTCGCTGTTCTCGCGCTTCGACACCGCCACCTCGTGGTTCGTGCCCGAGCTGCTGACCGTGCCCGAGACAACGATGCGCCGCTGGCTCGACGAGACGCCGGCGCTCGCCCCCTACCGCTTCCCGATCCTCGACGAGTACCGGCGCCGTCAGCATGTGCTCGACGAGAAGGGCGAGCGGCTGCTGGCCTTGGCGGCACCGCTGGCCAACTCGCCGCGGACGATCTTCGAGGAGCTGTCGACCTCGGACATCAAGTTCCCGACCCTCGACCTGGCGGACGGCAGCAAGGTGCTGCTATCGCCCGGCAACTACGCGGCGCTGCTGACCAACAACCCCAACCAGGGCGACCGCGCGCGTGCCGCCGCCGCCCATGTCGGCACCTACGGCGCCAACGCCAACACCTATGCCGCGATCTACCGCAGCGTCGCCGAACGCGGCTGGTTCATGGCCCAGGCGCGCCAGTTCAAGAGCACGCTGGATGCCGCACTCGATGCCAACCACGTGCCGCGCGAAGTGGTCGAGACGCTGGTGAAGACCACCCGCGAAGGCACCGCGCCGCTGCAGCGTTATGCACGGTTGCGACAGAAGATGCTCGGCCTGGCCGGGTACCACCTCTACGACGGCTCGGTGCCGCTGGTGGCGAGCGACAAGCGCTACGACTACGCCGAGGCGCGTGCGCTCGCGCTGGCGTCGGTGGCGCCGCTCGGCGACGACTACGTCGCACGCTACCGGCGCTTCGTCGCCGGCGGCCGCATCGACGTCTACGAGAACGACGGCAAGCGCTCCGGCGCCTACATGGCCGGCGTCTACGGCGTCGGGCCCTACCTGCTGCTGAACTACAACGACACGCTGCGCTCGGTGTTCACCTTCGCACACGAGGCCGGCCACGCGATGCACACCGTGCTGTCGTACGACGCGCAGCCTTTCTCCACCGCCACCTACACGATCTTCACCGCCGAGGTCGCCTCGACCACCAACGAGCGTTTCCTTCTCGAGCACATGCTGAAGACGAGCCAGGACCCGAAGGAGCGCTTCCTGCTGCTGCAGCACGCGGTCGACCAGATCGTCAACACCTTCTACACGCAGGTGATGTTCGCCGACTTCGAACTGCAGGCGCACCGCCTCGTCGAGCTGGGCCAGCCGCTCACCGCCGACGTGCTGAACCGCACCTACCTGGCGCTGTTGAAGGACTACTACGGCAGCGCGGTGACGATCGACGACTTCTACAAGTTCACGTGGGCGCGAATCCCGCACTTCTTCAACACGCCCTACTACGTCTACCAGTACGCGACCTGCTTCGCGTCGAGCGCGCAGCTGTTCAAGGCCATGACCACCGGCAGCGACTCGCAGCGCCGCGAGGCCACCGAGCGTTACCTCGCGCTGCTGAGGAGCGGCGGCAACGACCACCCGATGGCGCAGCTGAAGAAGGCCGGCGTCGACCTCACGCAGCGCGCCACCGTGCAGGCGGTGGTCGACCAGCTCGACGAGCTGGTGACGCGGCTCGAGCAGGAGGCGGCGAAGCTGCGCTGAACGCGGCAGCGCCGAGGCCTGCGCTGCGGCAAGGCCCGCAGCCGCTCGCCGCAAGGCCTCGGCGTCGATCAGCTGGACGCGAACGCGACCTTGTTCGCCCCAGCCCGCGTGCTCGAAACGCCGGGCCCCGAAGCCGCGGCAAGCTTGGCCCTCCCGTCATCGGCAAGCGGAGTGGTCTGCCGCTCGAGCCGCGTCAGCCAACGCATCGCGTGCCCCCGCGACGAACCGCACATCTCGGGAGATGGCGGCAACGAGCGGCACACCTCCGGCCGCTCGGGCCGCCCGAAGAGCCGGCAGCGCAGCGCCGCGTCGAGCTGGGTGCAGGGCACCCCGGCGGGTTTGGGCACCGCCGCCGCGCCATCGCGGCCCGGGACCCGGCTGGAGATCGAAGGCGCGATGCAGCAGGCCGCGCAGCCGGGCCGGCAGGACGGAGGGTTCGACGAGGACATGGGCGGATTATCCCGACACGCAGCGATCGGCCCGGGTGCGCCGCCACCCTGGCGCCGCCGAGAGGAGGTGCCGGCGACAGCCTGACGGCGGCCACGCCTTCTGCGCTCCGGATCGGCGGAACCGCCATGGCGCGGCCGCACAATCGCGGCTTCGCCACCGCCCGAAGCCCCTTCGCCATGGAGCGCCTGCGCCGGCTGATGCCCTCGCAAGACTCGCTGCAGCGCAACCGCTGGCTGCGCTGGCTCGGGCCGGGGCTGTTCCATCCACGCTTGTGGCACATGAGCCGGCGCGGCATCGCGCTCGGCGCGGCGATCGGCGTCTTCTTCGCCTTCCTGATCCCGATCGCGCAGATCCCGATGTCGGCCGCGCTGGCGGTGGCGCTGCGCGCCAACATCCCGGCCGCGGTGGCGAGCACGCTCGTCAACAACCCGCTCACCTTCCCGCCCGTCTACTACGCCGCCTGGCGCGTCGGCAGCTGGATGCTCGGCGAGCAGGCCGACGAGTCGCAGGCGCCGTCGATCCCCGACGCGCTCGGCGCCACCGGCGTCGGCGAGGAGGCCAACGGCCGCGGCTGGTGGGAACGCACCGTCGACGGGCTGCGGTCGGTGGGCAAGCCGCTGGTGGTGGGTGCGGTGACCTTCGCCTGCGTCTTCGGCGCGCTGGCCTACCTGCTGGTCAACGGCTTCTGGCACCTGCACGTGCGGCTCAAGCGCCGTGCCCGGCTGCGTGCCGGCGGCGCCGCCCAGGTGCCGCCGGGTTGACCCGACCCGCCGGCGCGAATGGCCGCGCGGCCACGTCCGCTGCCGCGGCTACAGATCGAAGATCGCCACCGCCCGCGTCCACCCCGCCGAGGCGCCGCGGATCTTGTGCGGGAAGCAGGAGATCGTGAACCCGGTCGGCGGCAGCGATTCGAGGTTGTGCAGCTTCTCGAGGTGGCAGTAGCCGATGTCGCGGCCGGCCTTGTGGCCTTCCCAGATCAGGCTGGCGTCTTGCGTCGCGGCGTACTTCTTCGCGGTGTGCACGAAGGGCGCGTCCCAGCTCCACGCGTCGGTGCCGGTGAGCCGCACACCACGCTCGAGCAGGAACATCGTCGCCTCGTAGCCCATGCCGCAGCCGGCGGAGACATAGTCGTCGTGGCCGTAGCGTGATCCGGCCCGCGTGTTGACGACGACGATTTCGAGCGGCGACAGCCGGTGGCCGATGCGTTCGAGTTCGGCCTCGACCTCGGCGGCGGTGACGACATGGCCGTCGGGCCGGTCGCGGAAGTCGAGCTTGACGCCGGGCTGGAAGCACCACTCGAGCGGCACCTCGTCGATCGTGATCGACCGCTCGGCCTGGCCGAGCGCCTTGTTCATCGTCGAGTGGAAGTGGTAAGGCGCGTCGAGGTGGGTGCCGTTGTGCGTCGAGAGCTGCACCCGCTCGACCGCCCAGGCCTCGCCGTCGGGAAGGTCGTTCTTCTTCAACCCGGGGAAGAAGGCGGCCATGCGCTCGAACGAGTCCTCGTGCGTCAGGTACTCGATCTTCGGCACGAACGCCGGCGGGTCGGAGAGCACGTCGTTCTCGAGGGTGATCGACAGGTCGACGAAGCGGCGGGGCATCGGCACTCCTCCACGGGAGCCTCGATTGTCGGGCCGCGATGGCCCCGATCGCGTCAACGGACCGTTGCCGGCCGCGAACGCAGGCGTTCGACCAGGCTCTTCAGCGCGCCCGGGCCGCCCGGCGGACCGAGAACGAGGCGGCCGGCGCCTTCTGCGGGTGCGGCCGAGCCGGTGACCGGACCGACCGGCGTGCTCGACAGCAGCCGGTACCAGTTCTCGCCGATCTCGCTGAAGTAGTAGAAGTCGCCGATGTGGTAGTTGCCGGACGCCAGCCGTGTGCTCGTCGGGTAGATGAACGCGATCTGGATGCCGAACTCGACCGGGTTGATGGTGCCGCCGCAGAGGTGGTTCTCGGCCCAGTTGCCATCGGGCATCAGCGCGCCGACGACGACGACGAAGGCCGCGGTGCCCGCCGGCGCGTTGGGCAGCATCGCGCGGATCTCGGCCAGTGCCCTCGCCGGGTCGCCCGGCAGGTAGGGGCCGAACAGCCAGCCGCCGGTGGAGCCGCCGGCAATGAACACGTTCTGGCCGCAGATCGAGCCGACGTCGATGCGCAGCGCGGCGCCGAGCGGCGGGAATTCGGCGGGGTCGAGAAAGGTGCCGCCGATCCACGGGTTGGTCTCCGGCGGCAGCGCAAAGACCTTCAAAGGGCCGGTGCGCGAACCAATGCCCCACTCCTGGAGCTGGAACTCGAGCGCCAGCACGCCACGCTCGGCGATCAGCGTCTTCAAAGGCGCCTGCGCCAGCGCGCCCAGGGGCCACGCGAAGGCGCACAGGCACCAGCACAGCAGGACACGCCGGATCGGGCTTTTCATGGGCCTACTCCCATCGTCGGCAGATGTGGTGCCCATCATGGCACGCAGGCGCCGCCGCGGCATGCCGCAGCCGGGGGGAGTCACCCCGGCCGGCCCGCGCGCACGGCGCGAATCCCGGCGCCGCGCACCTCGAAGTCCACCTGCTCGATCACGCGTCCGTCGGCGGCGCGCAGCTCGAGCCGATGGCGGCCCGGCCACGGTGCCCAACGGTGGCGGATGCCGGTGGCGACGACGCGGCCGTCGAGCACCCAGGAGCCGCGCTCGCCTTCGAAGGTGATGCGCTGCGACCCCGGCGGGATGTCGGGGTCGAGCGCGAACACCGAGCCGTCGGCCGGGCTCGTGATGCCGATCGGTACCGAGCCGCCGCGCGGCGAGACCCGTCCCGACGGCGGCGCACTGCCGGCCAGGAACCACTCGTCTCGCGGCGGCTCGATCGGCGCCGCCGCGGGCGTGGACACAAACTGCACCGGCCAGCGCTCGACACCGCGTGGCGGCGCCGGCGCGCGCGACGCCGAGCCGCGGTGCAGCGCCTGCACGATCGCCGCCCACACCGGCGCCGCGCCGCTGATGCCCGAGACGTCGTGCATCGGCTCGCCGCTGGCGTTGCCGACCCAGACGGCGACGGTGTAGCGGTCGGTGAAGCCGAGGCACCAGTTGTCGCGCATGTCCTTGCTGGTGCCGGTCTTCACCGCGGCGAAGCCGCGCGTGCGCAGCGCGCTGTCGGCGCCGAAGGTGCGGACGCGGGCGTTGTTGTCGGCGAGGATGTCGGCCACCAGCCAGCTCGCAGCGGCGTCGGCCACACGCACCGGCTTCGCCTTCGCGGTGCCCGGAACCGTCACCACCGGCGACACGAGGCCGCCGTTGGCGAGCGTGCGGTAGGCGTTGGCCAGCGCGAGCAGCGTCACGTCGGCACTGCCGAGCGCGAGCGATGCGCCGTACCAGCCGCCGCTTTCGCGCAGATCGAAGCCGAGTGCGTTCAGCCGCCGGTGCAGCGCGTCGGGCGCGAGCATCGCGCCGACACGCACCGCCGGAACATTGAGGCTCGACCCGAGCGCGCTGCGCGCGCTGACCAGGCCCTTGAAGTCGCGGTCGTAGTTGCGCGGCAGGTACAGGCCACCGGCGGTGTTGATCTCGGCCGGCGAATCGTCGAGCAGGCTCGCCGGCGTGATCAGCCGCCGCTCGAACGCGAGGCCGTAGACAAAGGGCTTCAGCGTCGACCCCGGCTGCCGCCGCGCGAGCACGCCGTCGACCTGCGCCGCCACCGAGCTGGCGCCGTTGGCGCCCACCCAGGCCAGCACCTCGCCGCTGACGTTGTCGAGCACGACCACCGCGCCGTCCTCGACGTTGCGGCCCGAGAGCTCGGCGAGCTGAGATCGCAGCGCCGCGATCGCGAGCCGCTGCACACCAGAGTCGAGCGTGCTGCGCTGGGTGGCGGCACCGCCGGGCGCAAGCACGCGACGCGCGAAGTGCGGCGCCAGCTGCTCGCCCAGCGCCATGCCCGGCCGCCGCGCGAGCGCGGTCGCCGCCAGCGCACGAACGCCGTCGCAGGGTTCGCCCATCGTCTTCAGCACGCCGCAGGCACGTTCGCCGACACGCTCAGCCCCGGCGTTGGGGCCGCGCACCAGCGCCGCGGTGATCGCCGCCTCGGCGGCGTCGAGCCCGCTCGGATGTTTGCCGAACATCGTCTGCGCCAACGCGCCGATGCCGACCACCTCGCCGCGCAGCGGCACCGAATTGAGATACGCCTCGAGGATCTGGCTCTTGCTCCACGCGCCCTCGATGCGCCGGGCCACCACCGCCTGGCCGAGCTTTTGCCAGACGCTGCGGCCGCCGCTCGGCCGCGCGAGGCCGTCGTCGACGAGGCCGGCAAGCTGCATCGTCAGCGTGCTCGCGCCCTGCGTGCGGCGGTCGATGGTGTTGGCCCAGGCGCTGCGTGCCACCGCGGGCCAGTCGATGCCGGCATGTTCCCAGAAGCGGCGGTCCTCGCTTTGCACCACCGCGCGCACGAGCGCGGGCGACATCTCGTCCAGCGGCACCCACGGCAGCCGCCGCACCGCCCTGTCGACGCGCAGCGTCTGCAGCGGCTGGCCATGGCGGTCGAGCAGCGTGAGGTCCGACGGGCGGTGTGCGGCCTTCACGTCGGCAAAGCCGGGCACCTCGGCGAAGCCGGGCACCGCCGACGCAGGCATCGCCGCCAGCGCGGCCGCCGCGAACACCCAGGCGACGAGCCGATGCCTCAAGGCGCGACCTCGATGGCCGCGTTCGGCGCCTCGCCGAAGGACTCCGGCGCGTACATCGCCTCCACCCGCGTCGGCGGCAGCGCGAAGCGGCCGGGGTTGTTCAGCCGCACCGTGTACTCGACGACATGTTTGCCGCGCGGCATGAACTCGTAGTAGCTGCGGAAGGCCTCGAAGCTGCGCTCCTCGTACGCGGCCCATGCGCTGCCGGCGCGGCGCTCGCCGCGGGTGGCGATCTGCGAATCGCGGCCGAGGCCGGAGCCGAGGATGGTCGCACCGCCGGGCACCGGGTCGGCCACCACCACCCAGGTCATGTCGGCGAGCGCGTCGACCTCGAGCCGGACACGAAGCACGTCGCCGCGCGACCAGCGGCTCTTGTCCTTCTGCTCGACCGCGGTCACCGTGCGCGTGACGGTGTAGCCGGCGCGCAGCGGCGCCGTCAGCGGCACCGCGGCCAGCGCCTGCACCGCGAGCCAGGGCTTGCCCGAGCCCTCCTGCGTGACGGCCAGCGTGCCGCTCTTGTCCGGCCAGGGCAGGCTCATCCGGCCGCCGTCGGGGGCACGGCCCCAGTCGTGCGCCTGCGGCGCGGCGCCGACATGCGCCACCGTGCGCCCGTCGATGCGGGCCGACTCGAACTTCGCAGCAATCCTGTCGAGCGCCAGCGATCCCCACAGGTTCGCCGTGGTGGTCAGCCAGGCACCGCGGTTCTGCCGCGACAGCGCGCCGACCACCATGCGCGGCAGCTCGTCCTTCCAGCCCGGCTCGTCGAGCACCGCGAGGATCAGCTTCGCGGCGTTGGCGTCGGCGCTGTCCATCAGCCACCACCAGAAGTCGTCGGCCTCGTTGCTGAACTTCAGCGTCGTGCCGGCGAAGGTCAGCCGCGAGCGCAGGATCTGCTGTGCCTCGTCGATGCGGCGCGCGCGGTCGTTGATGCCGTCGACGCGTTTGAGGATCTGCAGCCAGTCGATCACCGCCGCGGTCGGCCACAGGTTGGGCGTCAGGTTGATCGAGCCGAGCATTCGCGGCTGCGCCTTGCCGTGGCGCGACAGCGCCTCGATCGCCGCCAGCTTGCGCACGTCGAGGTCGGCGCGCGGCGACCAGAACTTGCGCTCGATGCGGCCTTCGACGAAGGCGGCGAGCCCGGCGAGCAGCCGCTCGCGCGCTGCCGGCGGGATCTCGAACCCGGCTTCGTGGGTGGCGCTGACGAGGTACGCGGTCAGCCGGTCGCTGCCGCGCGGCGCGTCCTCGGCGCGCGGCGGGAAGTAGTTCGCGAGGCCGTCGCTGTCGAGATAGGTCGGCAGCGTGTTCGCCACCTGCGCCCACATCGTGGCGTCGCGCAGACCGACCGCCTTCGAGGTCTTCTGCTCGAGGCACGAGAAGGGGTAGGTCTCGAAGAAGCGGCGGATGCCGGGCAGCGCGCTCGTCAGCCGCGGCTGCACCGCCACCACCACGCCGCCGCGGCCGGGCAGCGCGTCGGCGGGTGCGGCCAGCGGCAGCGTCGTTCCGCCTTCGAGCTGCATCAGCGTCGCCTGCATCACCCGCACCGGCACCGACGCAGCGACGAGCTGGGTCGTCTTCAGGCGGTCTTTCGCGCCTCCGGTCTCTTCGGCCGAGGCTTCCCAGGTGATGCTGAAGGCATCTGCCGGCACGTCGACCGGCCACGAGATCTCCTTTGCGGCGCCGGCCGGCAGCACGACGTCCTGCGTCGGCAATGCCAGCGGCGTTCGCGTGACCTGCGTGCCGCTGTTGACGGTGCCGGCGAGCGTCGCCTTGACCTTCATCTCGCGCGTGGTGGTGTTGCGCAGCGTCAGCATCGCGGCAAAGCGGTCGCCGTCGCGAACCAGCGGCGGCAGCCCGGCCAGCAGCTGCAGGTCCTGGCTGACGCGAATGCTCGTGCCGCCGGTGCCGAAACGCTGGCCGCCGTCGTCGGCCACCGCGACCAGGCGGAACGAGGTCAGCGAGTCGTTCAGCGGCACCTCGATCTGCGCCTCGCCATTGGCGTCGAGCGTGACATGCGGCTGCCACAGCAGCAGCGTGTCGAAGAGCTCGCGCGTCGCACCTTTGCCACCACCGCCGCCGGCCGCCACCGCCTTGCGGCCGTAGTGGCGGCGGCCGATGATCTCGCCCTGCGCGGTGGCGGTCTGCACGCCCCACGTACGCTGGCGCAGCAGCCCGGCAAGCAGCTGCCACGAGCCGTTGTCGCGCAGCGCCAGCAGCCCTTCGTCGACGGCGGCGAAGGCCACCTCGGCGCCGGCGGCCGGCTTGCCCGCGTGCTGCACCTTCACCTTCACGAGCGCCTTGCCGCGCACCGTGTACTGCGGCTTGTCGGCGCTCACCGCCACCTGCAGCTCGTGCTCGGCAGCGCCGACTTCGAGCGCCGCGACGCCGAGCTTGAACGACGGCTTCGCGAGATCGACCATCGCGGCCGGCGCCCGGTACTCGCGCCCTTCGTACCAGAAGGCGCGCGCCCACTCGAGCGGGCCGCGCCAGCCCCAGGTGAAGAAGCTGTACCAGGGCACGTCGCGGATGCGGCCCCGAATCGCGAGCACGCTGACGTAGACGTTGGGCGCCCAGCCTTTGTCGATCGGCAGCTCGAAGCTCGGGTCGTCGCCGCGCAGCACGATCACGCGGGTGTCGATCACGCCTTCACGCTCGACCGCGACCAGCGCGGTGGCCTCGCGGAACGGCATGCGCACCTGCAGCCGCACGGTCTCGCCGGGCTGGACGCGGCGGCGTTCGGGCAGCACGTCAATGCGGTCGTCGTTGTCCTGCTCGAACCACAGCTCGCCCTGCTTCGTCACCCAGACGCCGGTGGCGGCCTCGGCAACGTTGCCGTTACCGTCCCTCGCGCTCGCGATCAGCTCCACCTGGCCGGCGGTGTCGAGCGAAGCCTCGCACAGCAGCAGCCCGCGCGAGTCGCTCTTGCCGTTGCACAGCGAGCCCAGCTCCTGCACCTCGGTGCGGTTGTCGTAGGCATAGAAGCCGCCGACGATGCGTTTGCGCGTGCTGACGATTCGCGACAGCCGGCCGCGCACCTCGATCGCCTGGCCGCTCATCGGCTTGCCGGCGGTGTCGAGCGCGACCGCGGTGAACTTGACCTTGCCGCGCTGGCTGGCCCAACTGGCCGACTTGATTCCCGGCACCACCGCCGCCGGCCACAGCGGCAGGGTCGAGCCGATCGTCTGCACCTCGCCGTTGGGGTCGCTGAAGGTGATCTCGGCCACCAGCTCGCTCGCACGTTCGACCTTTGGCAGCGACTTCAGCGCCAGCGTCGCGGCGCCCTGCGAATCGGTGGCGAGCGCGAGCTTGTCGGCCACGAGCTTGCCGTCGCCTTCGGCCTCGGGCTCGGCACCGTCGGCGCGCAACCGGCGCGGCGGGCTGAAGCTGTAGTCGCCGTAGCCGTTGAACTGCGGCTCGCGTGCACGGACGAGCGCGCTGCCGCGCAGCGGCGATCCGGCCACCGGGCCGCCGGCGAGGTAGTTCAGCTGCACCTGAAAGTCGAGCTCCTGCGGCGCCACCGCCGGGCCCTTCGGCGGCGCCAGCTTCGCGTCGAGCAGCGGCACGCGAAACTCCTCGACGCGGAAGTCGCCGCTGTCGAGCACGCGGCGCTTCTCCTCCGGCAGCGCCGGGTTGTCGAGCAGCACGCGGTAGAGCCCGAGCTTGGCCGCCGGCGGGATGTTCCAGCTGGAGGTGGCGCTGCGCTGGCCGCGCCAGGTGATCTCGCGCACGAACTCCTCGCCGCTGCCTTCGTGCACGATGCGGGCGCGGGTCGGCCGCTCGTCGCCGGCGGGCATCGCGAGGCCCTGCACCGTCTCGCGGCGGACGAAGTGTTTCATCGACACCGTCTCGCCGGCGCGCAGCAGCGTGCGGTCGAAGACCGTGTGTGCACGCACGCCGGGCTCGCCCTCGTCGCTGAAGGGCACGTTGAAGCGCCAGGGCTCGATGCCCTTGACCCAGCCGTTGAAGACGAAGGCCATGTCGACGCCACCCTTCGCGTCGGCCTTGCGCGCCGAGACGTAGATCGCCTCGTCGTGCTGGCAGTGCGCGGTATCGGGTTCGATGCGCTTCGACACCACCGCGATGCCCTTCGCGTCGGTGCGGCCCTGCCACAGCGGTGCCTTGCCGTCACAGCTCCAGACCGCGACCTCGGCACCTTCGACCGGGCGGCCACGGTCAAGCGTCGTCACCCAGACGACGCTGTTCTCGCGCCCATGCTTGAAGTGCACACCGAGGTTGGTGACCAGCGCCCCGGTGCGGACGAACATCGGCGAGGGCTTGTCGAGCAGCGCGGCGCCGAGCCGGCGCGACTCGACCTCCACCACCTGGTAACCGCGCTCGGCCATCGGCAGCCCGATGACCTCGAACGGGCGCGGATCGCCCCCGGCGAGCACCGGCAGGTCGAGCCGCCGCGCGGCCGACTCCCTGGCCAGCAGCGACACCTCGCGCGTGCCGACCATGCGTTCCTGCTGGCGCTTGACCGGGCGGCCACGGTCGTCGGTCTCGTCGACGGTGACCATCCACTCGCTCTTCGGCAGGCCGAGCACCCGCGCCGGCAGCTGCGTTTCGTGGTGGCGCTTGAGCTGGAAGTACCACTTCAGCACGCTCGCGTCGTCGGCCAGGCGCAGCACGCGCACCTGCCCGCCGGCGGCCGCCGGCCGCAGGTCGCCCTGCACATGGCGAAGCGTGATCGGCAGCATCGCCTCCGGCCCCGCCTCGACGATGCCGAAAGGCGCCGCCGGGAACTTGGCGATCGGCGGCGCGTCGCCGGTGGCGACGGCGAGCGGGAAGCTCGCGACGTTGGCCAGCGGCCGCCCGCTGCCGTCCTTGAGCTCCCGGGGCAGCTCGATCGTGAACCTGGTGTTCTCGGGCAGCGGCGGCGCGAAGGTCACGCTGTCGACCTCGGCCGCCTGGTCGTCCTTGTCGCGCTTCGGCGCGAAAGGCTTGCCGCCGGCGGGGGTCAGCCGCACCGCGTCGGCCAGCGCACGCGGCACCGGCGCCGAGAAGCGCAGCGTCAGCGGCCGGATCGGCAGGCAGGGCGCGTTGGCGCGTTCACGCTCGCAGGAGAATTCGGCGGTGAAGGCGGCACGGACGCGGAAGTCGAAACGCTGCTCGACGCTGGTCACCACCTTCGGGTCGTTGCGTGCCGGGATGCCCTTGCCCCACACGACCCGCAGCTTCGCGCCCTGTGGCAGCGGCCGGCCGCAGCTGGCGAGCAGCACGCGGTCGGCGCTCTTCTCGAGCCGGCGGCTCTTGATCACCGCGTCGCGCTCGGCACCGCCGATCAGCTTCAGCGGCAGCGCCTCGCCGAGGCCCTCGACCTCGCACCAGGCACGCTTGGCCACTTCGGCCTCGACCACCGGGCCGGTGAGCTGCAGCAGGAAGGCCTGCTCCTCCTCGATCGTCGCGCTGGCCTGCGGCGTGCTGCGGTCGACCGCCGGCCCGCCGGTCGAGAAGCGGAAGACTCTCGTGCCGGTGAGTTCGCCGCCGGTGGTCGGCTTCCAATCGGCCTTGACGTCGAGCTGGCAGCGGGTGCCTGGCGGCAGCGCCTGCTCGAAGTCGACCACCCAGACGCGGTCGTTGACCCAGCGCATCTGGCTCGGCACGTTGGCGCCCTGGCAGGCGATCGTCATCGGGTCGCTCTGGCGGGCGTCGCCGAGCGGCACCACCGCCGAGTCGAATCGCACCACCACCTGCCGCACCGCGGCCACCTCGCCCTGCGGCGTGACCGAGGCCACCTGCGCGGCCCCCGCCGCCGCAGCCACGGCCAGCAGCAAGAAACCCGCCATCCCCGATGTCCAACCCCCGATCGACACGCGCACTCCCGCCGTCACGACGGCGCGAAGTCTAGGCGCGCGCTGTGGCGGCGCCGGGTTTCATCGGTTGCAGGAGGGCTGCGGCGTGTTGCCGCCGAGGCCGTGTCAAGCCTGCGCCTGCATCGCCGGCAGCGGCAGGTCCGGACGTGCCAAGGCAAGCATCTCGTCGACGCTCCAGTGGTCGTCGGCATGGCGGCCGTACTTCGCGGCGAGCACATGGCCGCGCGGGTCGATCAGCAGGTCGGCGGGCAGCCCGAGGATGCCGTTCTCGGCGCGGCGGTAGAGGCGCCCGGTCGACAGCACCCAGCGCGTGCCGCTCCACAGGACCCGCGGGTGCAGCAGTGCCCGCCAGGAGGTGGCGACGCCGTAGCGGCGATACAGTGCTTTGCCGGGGTCGGCCAGGCAGTCGAACGGCAGCCGGCCCTGGTAAGGCAGCATCTGCTCGCGGCTGGAGTGGAAGACGACGACGCAGCGCACGCCGGCGGCGCTGATCTCGGGCAGCCGGCGGCTCATCGTCAGCAGGTGGAAGTTGCACACCGGGCAGCCGGCGAAGCGCCGGAACTGCAGGTGCACGACGGCGCCAGTGGGGTCGGGCACACGCACCGGGATGCCGGTGATCGAGAGCTGGTCGATCACCGGGGCGGCGTCGCCGGGGGCAAGCTGCATCGTCATCGTGGATTCTTTTTCAGTACACTGTACGTATTGCAACGCTAACCGACCACGAGCACCGTCGTCAAGCATGGGACGCCCGCCGAAGTTCACGCACGCGCAGCTGCAGCAGGCGGCCCTGGCGATCGTCGATGCCGACGGGCTGCCGGCGCTGTCGATGCGCTCGCTGGCGGCAGCGCTGGGCACCGGCGCGATGACGCTCTACAACTACGTCCGCGAGCGCGAGGGGCTCGACCTGCTGGTCGTCGAGGCGGTGGTCGCCGAGGCGAAGTGGGTGGTGCCTCCGGGCGCCGCCTGGCACGAGGAGCTGGCCGCCATCGCGCGCGCGATGTGGGGCGCGGTGCGCCGGCACCCGAACACCATCCCGCTGATCCTGACGAGGCGCAGCCGCTCGCCGGCGATGTTCGCCGTCGCCGAGGCGCTGCTCGGCGCGCTGGCGCGAGGCGGCTTCCGCGGCCACGATCTGCTGCGCGCCTTCCGCGCCGTGACGGCGCTCGTGATGGGCCTCGCGCAGGCCGAGCTGGCCGGCCCGCTGGCGCTGCGCGCCGGCGAATCGGCGCCGGAGACGATCGAGCGCTTCCGCGCCCTTCCCGCCGACCGTTTCCCGCGGCTGATCGAGATCGCCACCGCCGCTGCGGCGAGCGATGCCGGGAAGGAGTTCGACGCCGCGCTCGGCTGGCTGGTCGACGCGCTGCGCGGGCGCCGCTGACGAGGGGGTCCGCCGCTACGCGCCGAACCGCTTCACCAGGTGGTCGAGCAGCGTGCGCAGCGTCTGCGCCTCGCCGCCCGTCGGGCGGCCCGGGCGGGCGCTGTCGTTCCACGCGTAGAGGTCGATGTGCAGCCAATCGACCTCGGGCGGAACGAAGTCCTCCAGGAAAAGCGCGGCGTTGATCGCCCCCGCCTGCGGGCCGCGGCCGGTGTTGACGATGTCGGCGATCTCGCTCTCGATGCCGCCGTGGTACGGCTTCCACAGCGGCATGTGCCACAGCGGGTCGTGCAGCGCCATGCCTCGGTCGACCAGCTCGCGCGCGAGCTCGATGCGGCGGCAGAACAACGCCGGCAGCTGGCTGCCGAGCGCAACCCGTGCAGCGCCGGTCAGCGTCGCGAGGTCGATCATCAGCGCCGGCTTGCCCTCGGCCCCGTAGGCGAGCGCGTCGCAGAGGATCACCCGGCCCTCGGCGTCGGTGTTGCCGATCTCGATGTGCAGCCCCTTGCGCGTCTTGAAGACATCGCCCGGGCGGTAGGCGTTGCCGGCGATCGCGTTCTCGACCGCCGGGATCAGCAGCTGAAGCCGCACCGGCAGCTTCGACGCCATCACCATCGTCGCCAGCCCGATCGCATTGGCGGCCCCGCCCATGTCCTTCTTCATCAGGCGCATGCCCTCGGCGCTCTTGATGTCGTAGCCGCCGCTGTCGAAGCACACGCCCTTGCCGATGATCACCACCAGCGGGTCCTTCGGCCGGCCCCAGTTCAGCTCCACCAGCCGCGGCGCGCGCGTCGCGGCGCGGCCGACGGCGTGGATGGCGGGGAAGTTGCGCTTCAGCAGCTCGTCGCCGACCACCTCGCGCACCCTGGCGCGGTGCGGCTTCGCAGCGGCGTGCACCGCCGCCGACAGCTCGGCCGGCCCGAGGTGCTCGGCGGGTGTGTTGACGAGGTCACGCACCTGGGTGATGGCCTGCGCCAGCATCAGCCCGCGCCGCGCGGCGGCGGTGTCGGCCAGAAGCAGCTCGGCCGCGGCACGCGGCCGCGGCTTGTAGCGCTCGAAGGCATAACTTCCGAGTTGCCACGACATCGCAGCCGCCTCGGCGTCGGCCGGCAAGCCGCCTTCGGCAAGCCGGTAGCGCCCGGCCGGCAGCGCACGCGGCAGCAGCGCCAGCAGCCACGGCTGGGCGCCGTCGCGCACGCCCGCCCACACCTCGTGCAGCTGGCCCTCGGCACCGGGCAGCAGCGCATGGGTGTCGGGCGCACCCTTGAAGCCGAGCGTGGCCAGCCACTGCCGCTGCGCGGCCGGCAGCTTCGCGGCTGCAGCCTCGAAGCCGGCGGCATCGACGAGGCGGATCGGCGTCGCGGCGCCGGCGGGGTGTTTCTTCAGCGAGACGGTCATTCGGTTCCGGCTTCTTCAGGCAGAGGGCGGATTGTCGGTGCCCGCCGCCTGCTGCGCGCGCAGCCGCGCGTGCACCTGGGCCCCCTGTGGCACGTGCAGCAGGTCGGCCACGCGCCACAGCAGGTGGCGTTCGTGTTCGGAGATGCGGCCGTCGGCGTAGGCCACGCGCCACATGTGCTCGACCATGCGCAGCTTCTGCGGCATCTCGAAGTGCTGGTTGATCCGCGACGTGAAGGCGAAGAGGTCGCTCGACTGCCGCGCCGTGGCCTCGGCCAGCTCGGCCAGCCGTGCCGCCTCGTCGTCGGCAAGGCTGAACTTGTCGCGCAGCGCGGCCAGCACCGCGGTACGTTCATCGTCGTGGAAACTGGCGTCGGCGCGCATCACCTCGACCAGCATCACCGCGGTGGCGAGCTGCAGCGAATGCTCGTCGGCCGCCGGCGCCGCGCCCGGCTGCGGCGGCAGCAGGCTGTCGAAGAGGTCCTTCAGCGTCTTCAGCATCGCACCGCTCAAGGTCTCAGCGTGCGTCGCAGGAACTCGGTCAGCGCCGCGAAGTAATAGTCGGCGTTCTCGCGCCGCGCGAAGCCGTGCCCCTCGTTGGCCGCCAGCAGGTACCACACCGGCATGCCGCGCTGCTGCAGGCTGCGCACGATCTGCTCGCTTTCGGTCCACGGCACGCGCGGGTCGTTGCGGCCCTGCGCGACGAGCAGCGGCTGGCGGATGCGGTCGGCCAGGTTCAGCGGCGAGATCGACTGCAGGAACTCGCGCATCGCCGGGTCGCGCTCGTCGCCGTACTCGGCTCGGCGCAGGTCGCGGCGGTAGCTCTCGGTGTTCTCGAGGAAGCTGACGAAGTTGCTGATGCCCACCGCCGATGCGGCACCGGCGATGCGGTCGGCCAGCCGCACGCTGGCCGCCAGCGCCATGTAGCCGCCGTAGCTGCCGCCCATCACGACGATGCGCTTGGCGTCGAGCCCGCGCTGGGTGGCCACCCAGTCGATCGCAGCCGCCATGTCGCGCACCGAGTCTTCGCGCCGGCGGCCGTTGTCGAGGTCGAGGAAGGTCTTGCCGTAGCCGCTGGAGCCGCGGACGTTGGGCTCGAGCAGTGCGATGCCGTGCTGCTGGATCAGGTAGTTGTAGCGGCCGTTCCAGCCCAGCCGAGCCTGCGACTCGGGGCCGCCGTGCATCAGCATCAGCACCGGCCGCGGCCCGGTGAAGCGCGCCGGCGGCAGGCTCAGAACGCCGCTGATCGTCAGGCCGTCGAAGCTCTTCCAGCGCACGGTGCGCTGCTCGGGCAGCTCGGCGAGGTCGATGCCGTCGCCGCCGGCGGGCCGGGTCCACACCTGCACGCGCCCGCTCGCGGGGTCGAGCGTCTGCACCTGGCCGGGGCCTTGCGCGCTGTTGACCACCAGCGCCAACTCGCTGCTCGCCGGGTGCACGCCGACCCGGGTGACGCTGCCGCCGGGCATCGGCGGCACCGGGCGCTCCGCGCCGCTCGCGCCGTCGAGCAGCCGCAGCTCCTCGCGCCCGTCGACGTTGGCCAGCAGCGCGAGCAGGCGGCCGTCGCGCCGCGCGTCGCCGCCGCTGATGTCCCACGGGATATGCGCCGTCAGCCGGGCCGGTTCGCCGCCGGCGAGGTCGACCCGCATCAGCTCGCGGAACTCGCTCGCGCGGTCGCTGACGACGAAGAGTGCACGGCCGTCGGGCGTCCAGCCGCTGGTGAAGTGCGCCGCGCGCAGCGTCTGGCCCTCGGCCGGCAGCAGCCGGCGCCGCTGACCGCTGGCGATGTCCACCAGCCACACCTCGGACTGCGTCGCCGAGGTGTAGCGGGTGATCGCGATCTGGCGTTCGTCGGGCGAGACGAGCGCGTTGAACCAGCCCGGGCCCGGCAACTCGGCGACGATTCGCCGCGACGCCGGGTCGTCGGGGTCCACCACCGACAGCGTCGTCGCCACGGCAGCGCGGGTGCCGCCCGCCGCGGTGCGGTCGAGCGGCACCGACGACACCAACACCCGCGAGCGCGAGCGCAGCCAGTCGTTGAAGAAGTGGCGCTGGCCGTCGGGGGTGATCTGCCGCGCCTCGCGCGTCGCGGGGTCGAGCCGGAACAGCTGGTAGGCCTCGTCGCCGCCCCGCGCGCGGCGGAAGACGATGTAGCGGCCACTGCGTGGCTCCCAGGTGCCTTCGGTGACCGGCTCGGCACCCTCCGTCAGCGGCTCGAGCGCACCCAACGGCTGGCGCAGCAGGAACAGTTGCACCGTGCTCGCCTGCGGTGCGCGGTGCGCGACGATCATCTCGCGGCGCTGCGGGTGCCACTCGACGAACTGGTGGCCGACGATCGACGAGTAGCGCTGGATCTCGGGCAGCAGCCGCGCCGGCACCGGCGGCACACCCTCGACATGCAGGGCCGCCGGCGGAATGAGCGGCGTCGGGTCGGGCGCCAGGGGCGGCGTCGTGCAGGCGGCCAGCAGCAGCAGCGCCGTGGCGGCAAAAGGGGACCGGGTCGGGATTCGGCGGCGGGGCATGAAGAGGTCGCGGGGCGGCCGCAGCGGCGGGGGCGCGATGATGGCATGCACCGCCGTGCGGCATCATCGCGGGCCGATCCCGCCTCGCCACCGCTGCCCATGACGATGCCCCCGCCCCCTGCCCTGGTGCCGATGACCCACATCCGCTGCGAGGTCGGCGCGCTCGTCACGCTTGGCCCGCTGGCGCAGGGCGAGCGGCGCTACGTGCCGCTCGGCAGCGGTACCGTCCAGGGGCCGGAGTTGAACGGAAAGCTGGTCGAGGGCGGAGTCGACTGGCAGCTCAACCGCAGCGACGGCGTGCTCGAGATCGCCGCGCACTACGTGATCCGCACCGACGACGGTGCGCTGGTCGAGGTGCAGAGCAACGGCCTGCGCCACGGCCCGCCGGAGGTGATGGCGCGGCTGGCACGCGGCGAGCCGGTGCCGCCGCACGAGTACTTCTTCCGCACGCTGATGCGGTTTGCCACCGGTGCGCCGCAATGGTCGCACCTGAACCGCACGATGGCGATCTCGGCCGGCCGCCGCGAGGCGCGTGCGGTGCTGCTCGACGTCTACCGCATCACCTGATGACCGCACCGGCGGCCCGCATCCTGCTCGCCCCGATGGAGGGGCTGCTCGACCACCCGCTGCGCGAAGTGCTGACCGCGGTCGGCGGAGTCGACCGCTGCGTCTCGGAGTTCATCCGCGTCACCGACCGGCTGCTGCCGGCGGCGGTGTTCACGCGCATCGTTCCCGAGCTGCTCGCCGGCGGCCGCACCGCCGCCGGCGTGCCGGTACGGCCGCAGCTGCTCGGCTCCGACCCCGCGGCGCTGGCCGACAACGCGGCGCTGCTGGCGACGCTGTCGCCCGAGGGTGTCGATCTCAACTTCGGCTGCCCGGCAAAGACCGTCAACCGCCACCGCGGCGGTGCGGTGCTGCTCGACGAGCCGGAACTCGTCTTCCGCATCGTGCGCGCGGTCCGGCGCGCGGTGCCGGCGGCGCTGCCGGTGTCGGCCAAGATGCGGCTCGGCACCCGCGACGCGTCGCGGCTGATCGACAACGCGCACGCGCTGGCCGACGGTGGCGCGAGCGAGGTCGTCGTCCATGCCCGCACCAAGGCCGACGGTTACCGCCCGCCGGCGCACTGGGCCGAGATCAACCGCGTGCGCGAGGCGGTGTCGCCACTGCCGGTGGTGGCCAACGGCGAGGTGTGGACCGCCGACGACGCCCGCCGCTGCCTGGCCGAGAGCGGCTGCCGCGCGCTGATGCTCGGCCGCGGCGCTGTGGCCGACCCCGGCCTGGCACGCCGGCTGCGCGGCGGTCCCGTTCCCGGGTGGGCCGAATTGCGGCCATCGCTGTGGCGCTACTGGCAACTCGTCGGCGAGCGCGTCGAACCGCGTCACCGCGCCGGACGGCTCAAGCAGTGGCTCAACCTGCTGCGCCGCCGCTTCGCCGAGGCCGAGGCGCTGTACCAACAGGTGCGGCCGCTGGCCGGCGCGGTCGAGGTGCAGGCGCTGCTGTCGAGGGGGCTCCACACCTCCCCAGCCGAACCTTCCGCGACGGGGCTCGCCGAGGCAGCCTGAGGGCAGGCCAAGGGCCTGCTGATGAAGAAGGGTACGGTGGTCGGCGCCACGCTGATCGCCGCACCCAGCTCGACCAAGAACGCCCAAGACGGGCCGACCCGGAGATGAAGCAGGCCCGCGGCTTCAATGAGGCCGAGGCCAAACACCACGTTGAACTCGTGTCTGCGCATCGCATCCCCGCCTGGTCACTCCGGCACGTCGCCGTGCGGCCAGTCTCCCAGCGGGGTGGCTCACCGAATGAGCCTGTCACTACTCAACGCGCATAGAGCCCTCGGAAAACTCAGATAGGGGACAAGGACATGCTCGTGTGCGTTGGGCTTCAATGAGGCCGAGGCCAATGGCCTCGGAAAACTTCGTCGCCTGGGTCAGCGTGACCAGGCGCTTGAGGCTTCAATGAGGCCGAGGCCAATGGCCTCGGAAAACTTCGTCGCCTGGGTCAGCGTGACCAGGCGCTCGAGGCTTCAATGAGGCCGAGGCCAATGGCCTCGGAAAACGATCGCGCTGCGCAACGCGATCCTGAAGGGCGTGCCGCTTCAATGAGGCCGAGGCCAATGGCCTCGGAAAGCCGAGCGCGGCATCCTGCGCGGGGCGCGCGACGGCCGGCTTCAATGAGGCCGAGGCCAATGGCCTCGGAAAACGCGATCGGTGCCTACAAGTCGGCATCGGTGCACGTGCTTCAATGAGGCCGAGGCCAATGGCCTCGGAAAACCCGCCGCTCGCCGTGAAGATGTTCGCCGCGCCGTCGCTTCAATGAGGCCGAGGCCAATGGCCTCGGAAAACGAAGGTCCGGCGGCAGAGCAACTGGTGCTGTACGTCGCTTCAATGAGGCCGAGGCCAATGGCCTCGGAAAACGTGGTGCTGCTGTGGGTGTGGCGGCACAAGGGTATGCTTCAATGAGGCCGAGGCCAATGGCCTCGGAAAACCCTGTCCGCGATTGCCAGTTCATAGAGCCAGCGCACGCTTCAATGAGGCCGAGGCCAATGGCCTCGGAAAACCGCGACTGGTGCGCGGGCGTTCGACGTTGACGCTGGCTTCAATGAGGCCGAGGCCAATGGCCTCGGAAAGCGGCGTGGATGCGGGTGCGGTACTGCATGCGCCGGACGCTTCAATGAGGCCGAGGCCAATGGCCTCGGAAAACGGGCAGCGCGCCGAGGTTGACGACGGTCATCGTCTTGCTTCAATGAGGCCGAGGCCAATGGCCTCGGAAAAGCGCTGGCTGGCCGTCGACAGCTCGCAGAAGAGCTACTGGCTTCAATGAGGCCGAGGCCAATGGCCTCGGAAAACGGCGCAAACAGCTGATGGACCTGGTGGTCAGCGGCATGCTTCAATGAGGCCGAGGCCAATGGCCTCGGAAAACTCGACCGTCGAGACATAGAACCGCGACCCGAGCAGAGTGCTTCAATGAGGCCGAGGCCAATGGCCTCGGAAAACCTCGAGCTGGCCACCGACAACGGCGGCACCCGCTTGCTTCAATGAGGCCGAGGCCAATGGCCTCGGAAAACGATGCGCCGCCGAGCCAGGGGGCTAGTGTAGTGCGCCTCAACTCATAGAACTTAATAGCGCCGGCATACTCCAACAGCCCGGAGGTGGGCGATGCGGGTTGCCAAGACGATCGAGTTGAACGCGCAGACGGAACGGGAGCTTCGTGTCC